>Ga0207665_10000043_pt1 | contig 82623 bp, 70 predicted proteins | sample LARL112metaG_FD_184351 | JGI IMG/M metagenome (GOLD analysis project Ga0207665, IMG submission 184351) | Corn, switchgrass and miscanthus rhizosphere microbial communities from Kellogg Biological Station, Michigan, USA - LAR L11-2 metaG... | ecosystem: Host-associated > Plants > Roots >... | reverse complement strand
CGGTGACGGTTTCAAGAGGAATGTTGTCGTAGTGGCCGTTCTTGAGGACCACGAGACGGCCGCTGATCTTTTTCAGGAGAAGATCGAGCGCGAGATTTCCGTAAGCCATGGGGGCGATGGAGTCAATAGCATCGGGATCGCCGCAGCGAACGAGATAGCCGAGCTTTTGATTGATGACGTCGATTTTCTTGCCGTTGTTGAATTTGGCGGAGAGGTCGCGCACTTTTTCGGCAACAACATCCCCTATGCCGCCGAGTTTTTTGTGGCCGTAGGCGTCAGTACTCTCGCTTTCGAAAATCATTTCGCCGCCTTCAAACATGGCGCCTTCCGAGACGAGCACAATCGAGTAACGGCTGGGATTTTTGCGGCGGTCGGCGACAAGAAGCTCGGTGAGATGCTCGATATTGAATTTATATTCCGGGATAACGCAGCGATTTGCGGCACCGGCCATGGTAGGAAGCATGGCAGTGAAGCCTGCGTAGCGGCCAAAGACTTCCAGGACCATGAAGCGTTCGTGGGAGCCAGCGGAAGTGCGAAGACTGTTGACCATCTGAATGGTGCGGGTGACGCAGGTGCTGAAGCCGATGCAGTAGTCCGTGCCAGGGACGTCGTTGTCCATGGTTTTCGGAATGCCAATGACCTTGAAGCCCTCTTTGTGGAGACGAACTCCGTAGCTAAGGGTATCGTCGCCACCGATGGGAATGAGCGTGTCAATGCCGAGCCAGGCAAGATTCTTGAGGACTTCCGGAGTGAGGTCGTTCTTTTCTGCGGTGAATTTATCCTTGAGATGCGAAGGAACATTGGATCTAGTGACGCGGCCGGGATTGGTGCGAGAAGAATGGAGAAAAGTCCCGCCGGTGCGGCCGGAGCGATCGACAATTTCTTCGTCGAGAAGGAAAAAATTGTCAGAGTTGTCGTAGTCCTTTTCGCGGACCATGTCGACGAGGCCGGCCCACCCGTGGCGAATGCCGATAACCTGATAGCCTTCGCGAATGGCGCGGAGAGTGACGCCGCGAATAGCAGGATTGAGACCGGGAACGTCACCGCCGCCGGTGAGGATGCCGATGACGCCTCTCTTGGTGTTGACGTTTGCCATGAGATTACGAATTGCCCTTTCGTGGAATGCCGAACAGAAAATTATCCTCTACGAATGCGTTTTTAGGAAGAGCCAAGAGGCATTCGGTTTTTCAGCGCGGACGGATTCAAATCTTCAATTTGAAATTACACTTCGATTTTCGTGCCCAGGACACCCAGAAACTTGGCGAGCCAAGAGTTGAGCGCTGGCCAGGCAGGACCGGTGACCAGGTTGCCGTCGACAATTGCGTCGGTCATCGGGAGATTGACATACGTGCCGCCGGCTATTGTCACGTCAGGACCAGTAGCCGGATAGGCGCTGCACTTCTTCCCTTGCAGGACTCCCGCGGCGGCGAGAACCTGCGGCGCATGGCAGATAGCGGCAATCGGCTTATTGGCCTTTGCGAAGTAGCGGACGATTTCGATGACGCGTGGATTCAGACGAATGTATTCCGGAGCGCGTCCACCGGGGATCATAAGGGCGTCGTACTCTTCAGGCTTGATCTGATCGAAAGTAGCGTTGAGCGCAAAATTGTGGCCACGCTTTTCCGTGTAGGTTTGATCGCCTTCGAAATCGTGGATGCAGGTGGGGACGAAGTCGCCGGATTTTTTGCCCGGGCAGACGGCATGGACGTTGTGCCCGACCATCAACAGCGCCTGAAACGGAACCATCACTTCGTAGTCTTCCACATAATCGCCGACGACCATGAGAACGGATTTCCTTGACATGTGGGCCTCCCGACGAGAAGAGAATAGCAAAAAAAGAGGGGCCGGGCTGAAGCCCGGCCCCTGCAGAATCCAGACACAGTTAGGCGTTTAGTTGAGGCGTCGTCGCTACGGGCACTTGCTCGCTAGAATCCTGGATGGTGACCACGTCAGTGCGCACCTTTTCCCACTCCAGCAGCGTGAGGCCGAAAGATCCGAAGAAGCGCCGGATCTTAGCAGAGTCCCAGCGCAGGACTTTTTCGCAGACTGGGACGAGAACGCTCATAGCGTTGTCGCTCACGACGGTGCGCTTAGCCACGCGGGTGATGAACTTGGCTTCCGAAACCGCGATCGTGAGGCCATCGTACTGATTGATGTGCATCATGACCGGCAGGTCGGAGCTGCCATCGCCCATGTAGATGATGCTGTCATGGCTGATGCCGAGGGCGGAACGGAGCTCCTCGAGCACGGTGATCTTGCCCCATCCCGCCGAAGCGCGAATGATGGAGTCCACTTCCCCCGTCGCCTCCTTATAGCGGAAACGTGTGCCGAAAATATGATCCGGCGGCACGATGCCCTCGAGCGCCGATTCAATGATCTCCTGCGGCGCAGCAGAAATGACATTGAAGTGGAACTTGTAGCCCTCAGCGAGGTTGTCGAGGGCCCGCGCAAATAGCGCGACGTCGTGCTTTAGGCGGATGCGCTTGCCCGTTTCGGCGAGATGTTCCCGGCGCACTTTTCGAAAATCCGGATCATGCAGAATCAGATAGCTGAGCTCCGCGCCTTGTTGGACGAGGTTCATCTCGGCAAGGCCTTTCACCTTGTCGTGAAAGCCGTGGAAGCCGATCAGTTCGCTAAGAACGACTCCCGAGTCGTTGAAGCTAAGCGTCTGGTCAAAGTCACTGGCTAGTAGAAATTGTTTGGCCATGTACTGGTACTCCCGTTGCTGCCTTTCTTGGTGGTACGCTCTGGGTAGCTTCCTCACCGTCTCTAGAAACACCCTAACTGCATTCCGCCAGACTGCCCCACGAATTATTTTGATGGGTGCTATGCGTTAAAAATGTGAACGATCCATTATACCTTGGTTAGATGCGATGTGGAGGTAAAAGGCACAAAGGAAAGGAGATGAGTGTCCCGAAAAGCAACAAGATGCCGCAAATTCCGTGCGCTGAAAGAGTTAGCGAAGGCGAAGAAGAGGAGAAAAGATGGGCATCGAGGCGGCCCCCTGGCCTTGGCAAACAGTGACCAAGCATGGAGGCTGGGAAATCCCTAGAGGCCCATGGCGTCCATTTTGGGCTTTTCGTACACATCATCTTCTCCAGGGTACCGGAGACGGTCCTCGAAATGCCGCGTCTCCTTGGCAAGAGCCCACACCAGGCTCTCGCCGGCGGGAAGCGTCTGCGGCTGGCTACGGAAGATAGGATCTTCAAACGCTAGCGACGCATCGATCCATTGCCACCCGGAGTCTTCGAAGGCTTTCATGACATCAGGAAGGACGAGCGCATTGAGCGGATTAAAGTGCATCAGCAAAGTGTGACGAATGTCGCGGCCGAGAACGTCGAGAGCGAGTTGCCGATAGAAAGCCGCGCGATCGAGGAGATGAGCAATCAAGTAATCGCGGTAGGGAGCAATGGGAGCATTGGGCTGCTTGGCAAGCCGGTCAACGAAGCGCTGGCTGACGTACCAATCGGAAGCGTCGATGGTGACGTGGCCGACACGGTAACCGCGTTCCTTGAGCAAAGCGCGAAAACGATCGCGCTTGTCCGCAGTGTCGCCCTCCTTCAGGAAGGGATATCGGAATAGCGCGGTGCGGTTGCGATGGGGAGCGATGACTTTTTCGTTTTTCAGAAAATCGGCCGCAAAGTCCGCGTAATTCGTTTGTTCGCCATAGAATTTGTGCGAATAGGAATGGTTGCAGATAAGGTGCCCCGCTTGATCCCAGGCGGAAAGCAGTTTGGTGCCGTCGGCCTCATCCACGCGCATGCCGCAAACAAAAAGCGCGGCGCGGATGTCTCTCCCGGAAATCGCTTTCAAAATGCGTTGGTTGGCTTCCGGCCATTTCAGCGCCAATCCGAGGGAGAGTCTCGGGTCGTCGAGCGTGAGGGCGAGCTGCGGTGGCGCTGAAGGGTTGGGAGGGGTTTTTGACGGAGGCATTTGTGAGAAAAGGGAGGCGCGAACGGCGGATGGAAGAAACTGAGAGCAAACCGCGGCCAAGGCACATTTCACGACATGGGAGAGAACTCTGCGACGTGACGTTTTCTTGCCGCTGGAGATTCTTGCGAGGGCGTGCGTGTACGCTTCGATAGTTTCTGGCACTGCCTGGCTGTAAACAAACTGGCCTTCACGGCGGCAGGCGATTAGCCCGGCTTCGTTGAGAATTTTCAAGTGGTGCGAAACCGTTGCGGGAGTGACGCCGCGCATCGACACAATTTCCCCACAATTCATACGTTTCGTGCGGGAGATGGCCTCAAAGATCCGGAGGCGAGTCGCATCGGCCAGGGCTTTCGAGATTTTTTCAACTTGAGCGCGGTCCATAGGGGTGCTAGCAGTTTAGCGAACCTGCGGCCCTTCCTGCCAGAGATGTTCCGCCCAAGATGGGATGAGTCAAACAATGATGCAACCGAATACTTCGATGCTCATCTAAATATCGAACTTTGACGGATGCCGGGAGAAGAAAGCCTGGCGAAATAGGTTCGGCAAGATACGGAGAAGAACATGAAAAGACTCGAAGGGAAAGTAGCGGTAGTGACCGGCGGAAACAGCGGAATCGGGCTGGCGGCCGCGAAGCGCTTGCAGGAAGAAGGGGCGCGCGTGGCCATCGCCGGCCGCAGCAAGAAAACGCTGGACGAGGCAGTAAAAGCAATTGGCAATGGCGTGCTTGCTGTGCAGGCGGACGTGGCAAAGCTCGCGGATGTGGACAGGCTATACGCGGAAGTCTCGAAAAAATTCGGAAAGATTGACGTGCTTTTCGTGAACGCGGGTGTGGCAAAGTTCGCGCCGCTGGCGGACACGTCGGAGAGCCTTTACGACGAGCAGTTTGACATCAACATCAAGGGAGCATACTTCACCATCCAGAAGGCGCTGCCGCTGCTGAATGACGGCGCGTCGATCATTTTGAATACCAGCGTGGTAGACAGCAAAGGCACGGCTGGTGCCAGCGCGTATTCGGCAACGAAAGCGGCACTGCGGTCGCTGGCGCGAACTGCGGCGGCGGAACTGGCGGAGCGCGGCATCCGAGTTAACACGGTTGCGCCGGGGCCAATTGTGACGCCGATTTTCGGGAGAACCGGACTATCAAAAGAAGCCGTTGATGAATTCGCGAAGGAAATCGTTGCGAAAGTTCCGATGAAGCGGTTTGGACAGCCGGAAGAAGTGGCCGGCGCAGTGGCGTTTCTCGCCTCGCAAGACGCTTCGTACATTACGGGCGTTGAGATCAACGTTGACGGGGGCATGGGACAAATCTAATTCGCAGCGACAATTGGGAAGTTAGGAAGGGCGGCTGATGGCCGCCCTTTTTTCTTTCTCAGGCTTCATCTGCCATGCGAGGGATCCGTGGAATCGGCGGAATCGAAATCGAGAAACCAAGAATGCGCGGTGTCCGCGGGAGCATAGCAATTGCCATCGGCGAAATAGCTGACGGCACACCGCGCGGTGAATTGTTTGCGGCGCGGTGACTGCGCAAATTGCCAAACGGTGGCGTAAGGCACGCCGCTGGTGGAGGGAGGAGGCGGATTTTGAGGGATCGCGCATCCGGGCGAGGGGGGGCAGCCATCGTTGTAGACCCAATAGACGAGGACGCGCTTGCCCATGTTGTTGCGGATGTCGTCGGCCGTAACGATGGAGACGCCCCCGCCTTCGTCGACAGGCATTCCCGAGCAATAGACGCCAGCCCGATAGCCAGCTTGCGCTAACTGATCGACCCAGGCACGAAGGTAAGCGTGATACACAGCAGGTAAACGACCCCCCTCTTCGATATCTAGAAAAATTACGGTGCGCGCAGGAAACCCTTCCCGTCTTGCGGTTGCTGCAGCTTGGCGCGCATCGTTTGCTCCCCTTTTCCTGGCCGAGGACATTCGGCTTTTGAGATTGTTGAAGACATGCGCCTCCGACCTTTTCTGCTGGAGTTCGTTGCTTTGCGGGCCGCTGTAGAGAACCAAAAAACCAAAGCCCAGCGAGCGAAGGAGTTCGCGTTTACCAGGCCAGGAATTGGACTCAGCGCCGGGCGGAGGTCCGAGCCAGTAACCGGTGAAGGAAAATGACTTGCGCAGAATAGGGAGCGCTGTATCGCCCGGGTAATCGTTTCGGTCGAAGCCGAGATGAGCAAGCGGGGCAGGCGATTGCTGCGAAGGACCCGGTACAGCGGACAGCAGACTGTAGAGAAAGACGATGATGCTGATGCCGAGAACCTTCTGGTGGGAGCAGGCAAAGATGAGCTTCAGCATTCTTCTGAGGGGAGTCTCGGTAGAGATTCCGCGTCCAAAAAAGGAGACTGGTGCCCGGGGTGGGAGTCGAACCCACATGAGGAAAAATCCCCGGAGGATTTTAAGTCCTCAGCGTCTGCCATTCCGCCACCCGGGCATTGGCACTACAAATCTAACGAACAGAAACAGTTAGTGCAACATCGCCTCTGGGTGCACGACGTGGAAGTGCTATCCAGCAAGGTTCCTTTTTTTATGGCATAGGTCTGAGCGTATCTAAACGTGCAAACTAGATACGATACAGAGAGGAGACCCCCTATGCCTAACGATCTCGCAACTTTGCAGACCCAAAGATCCAAGCTCCTGGAGGAGTTCCTCGGCGTGCGCTAGGGCGTCTCGCAATTCCACGAGGGAATGGTCCACCTTCAATTGCCCATCGCCGACCGTTCGGTTATATCTGCTTATAAGATACGTTAACGAATCCCATCGCGTAATTGCATTCTCTGTGACCACTTCCCCAAAGGTCATGGTGTCTAGGTTGGTTCCAGGAGCCGGCGGCTTGTGCGGCGGATCGCACCGCTCATATAGGAAGGCCCGTACCGCGTACTCCAGGCAGTGAAAACTAACGAGCCAACTTTCCCATCATCAAGGCGTGTTCGCGCAAATCCATTTGGCCTTCCGCGTTGAACTCACCGTGTGGAGAATATCAAGTCAGGTGTAGACCTTATGTAGTTTACTGTAGGTGGTAGAAATTACTTGACACCATAACTAGTTGTAACATATAAGACGCCCTGCGTGCGGGCACCCTAGCGCCAACCTTGGCCTACTTTTGGAAGGGGCGGCCAGGATAGATGACCCCATAGTGCCGGGGTGCCCGCCTGTAATTCCTTAGTCTGGGAAACCAGCCCCATGCGGAGACTTCGCGCTACGAATGTCATTAACTGCGATCGTTCATCCCTGTTGGTAGGAGGAATGCTTTGCTTGCTCTTGGCTTCTGTCTTGGTCCTTGTTCTGATCTCTCCCGGAGTGCCACGCTGACATGCCAGAACAAACTCCTTCCCCTGAACAGCCGCATAAGGACATCTACGCAAATGAAATTGTCGTAGACCAGTGTGCGGCAAGGCGACTTGAGGAACTGTGTTCTCAGATGACTGATACGTACGGCCTAATCGAGGCTACTTTGCAATTAGCCGTCAAAGACGTAAGCAATAAGCGAGAAGCTTATATAAAAGCTGCGTTGAACCTCTCCGCTCGGGGAACGAGGGCAATCAAGATGTTTTTGTGTGAATGGTGTGTTTTAGTTGAAGAATCAAAAAGTCGAGAGAATTCGGGACGATCCTCCAAGGATTCTACCGGGGAGCCAAAACTCGCTCTGAGTCATAGCCAATTACCCTTGCGCCAGTTCTATGTAAGTGGGAAAATCCGCCCATGATTATCGGCGACCGCCTCCGCGAAATGCGTGAGGCAAAGAAACTCTCCCAAGGTGATGTCGAAAAGCGCACTGGCTTACTTCGCTGTTACATTTCCCGCGTTGAGAATGGCCATACCGTTCCTGCTGTTGAGACGTTGGAAAAGCTGGCGCGTGCTTTCGAGGTCCCACTCTATCAACTCTTCTACGATGGCGCAGAGCCCCCTCAGGTGCCGAATCTACTGAAACGAAAGTCTTCTGACGAAGGCGATTGGGGCAGTTCAGGTAGAGATGCGCGATTTCTGAGCAAACTTCGTCGTCTTTTAGGCAAGTCAAGCGATGAAGACCGCAAGCTGATTCTGCATATGGCTCAGAAGATGGCCAATCGCTAAGGCTCTTTGGCGGAGAACGAATTAACAATCGCAGGTCCTCTCGCGTCGATCCCGTCGAGGCTAAGAGCAACGTCCTTGATAGCGCGATCCATGGAAAGCCAATTGGTGCGAAGCGCCAAAGGACTGTCCTCATTACCTTACACATCCAGGCCGGGAACGAATCCTTCAAAAGACTACTTGCCTCGCAGAGTGCAAAATATGGGTGTTATCTAGGTTTTATGAGCGACCAGCAGCTCACCAACACAAAACAATGGTTAAGGGAGCGGCGCAGCCAGCGGATTGAGTTGACCGTTCCAGTTGTTGTTCACAGACCCCAAAAGGGAGGCTCGCAGTTCTATGAAAGAACGCAAACGCTGGTGGTCAACGCACACGGTGCATTGATGGTTTTAGCGGAAAAGGTAGCCCCTAAGCAAAGGCTCCTGATGCAAAACATAGGCGGGGAACAGAAAGAGTGCCGCGTGGTCTACGTGGAGAAGGAACTAGCGGGACCAACTAAGGTTGCAGTGGAATTCACGCGGCCCGCACCGAGTTTTTGGCGCATCGCGTATCCGCCTGCCGATTGGACCGCCAGCACTTAGATGTAGACTGGCTGCCTCGCCATCCGACTTCCTTGGGAGAGTTATCGAAATCCTGCCACCTGACACGAAGGCTCCTGCTGCGGCGGGCTATTCATTGCCAATGGCGATACACGGACAAGAGTATGGATGGCGGGCAGATTAGTGCTGGTCGGTATACCAAGCAGCAATTCAAATAATTATTCATCGATCTTTTTGCTGGCATATTTGGAGTCGATGATTCCAGCCCCGCCTCGTGAAAAACGCCTCTACACAAGGTACCCTTTTGAGGCGCATGCAGAAATTATTGCCTCCGACGTTGAATGGCCCTTACGAGTAACCAATATCAGCTTTGGCGGCTGTCGTTTACTCACCAATGGGCTAATTCCACTAGGAATGACGATTACGATCAGAATTCGTACACAGACAGATTCCTTCATGGCAACAGCGAAGGTTATGCATTCCACTGCGGACGATGTGGGCGTTATGTTCGATGAAATCAGACCGGAATCCCTGCCCGTTTTGCAGAAATGGATTGACGCGGCAAAGTCCGCGCACGCGTCTTAGAGCTGCGCATCCGTTCTTTCAGTATCACCTTCACAGTTTTGCCGACTTCCTTTCCGATTGCTCGGCGTATCTCTGCCTTTACAGGGAGCATGTGCCTGCCGTTGCCCATAGCCATAAACGAACTCTTGAAAAGAATGACCATCAATTTGTGCCTCTGACCTTGGCCAAACCGCGTGTACCGAAAAATTTGACTGAACTCGGCCAGACCACATAGGTCTATCCCCCTTTGTGGCTCTTCTGCAATTTGGCAGAAAGCGATTTGTTCAGCCTGTTCGTCATCCTTCAACCCCCCGTGCTCGGAAGCACAAGTTTATTTTTTCTCATTCCACAAATCCATAAACAGTTTCACAGTAGCAGGACCATGCCCAGCATATAATGCCGCCTTGCGAATTATGCCGACATCGGCATAAAGCATAGTGGTTGTTGGCGTAGCCGAATACTTTCAGATTTCGCGCCACGAACTGGCGGAATAATTCCACCCAGTTAGTCAGGTTCTCTCGGCGGTCAACGACGGCCTTATCACAGCGTCTGCCATTCCGCCACCCGGGCACCGGCACTACAAATCTAGCGAACAGAGACAGTTAGTGCAACATCGCCATCGGAACCCACAAATGACTGAGTTGCTTGAGGGCCGGTAAAAGAGTCTATTGAGTGCCTGCGCGTTAGGATAAGGATCTAGAGAGCGGAGGAGACGGATGTCCCAGCGGCAGCAAAAACGGTGGAAATCTCCGCTTCGGCGAAGGAAAGGAATGACCGGACGACAGCAGAGTCGAACTGAGTGCCACTTGCTTCGTTCAGCCGGCGCACCGCTTCCTCAAAGGGCAGGCCTTTCCGATAAGGACGAGAGGAGACCATGGCATCGAATGCATCGATGACGCATACGATGCGCGACACAATGGGAATCTCGGCGCCCTTGAGCCCCGCGGGGTAGCCCTTGCCGTCAAAAGATTCGTGATGATGGAGAATATCAAGAGCGGCGCGCTCGAAACCCGGAAGCATGCGCAATACGGCCCAGCCGTACTCGGAGTGCTTTTTCATGAGCGCGTATTCATCCGGATCGAGGCGTTCAGGCTTGCGGAGGATGGAATCCGGGATGCCCACTTTGCCGATGTCGTGCAGGAGCGCAGCAACCTCGAGATTCTGAAGTTCGGCTTCTTCCAAGCCCAGTTCCTGTCCAACGCGCATACCCCATTCCGCGAGCCGGGTGCTATGGACGCCGGTGTTGAGATCTTTCAAGTCGAGGAGTTGATTGAACGCGCAGATGACCGAATTGCGAAGCGCGGCAACTTGCTCTTCGAGTTGTTTGACGCGAAGAGATTCCAGCGCCCCAGCAGGCAGGGAGCCCTCCGCGGGCGCCGGAATCTGGTAATTCGCCATTGCAGTTACCAGCAGAGCAAGAGGCAGGAGCCGCCAGAGCCGGAGGTTGAGCCGGAACTGTTTACCCAGGCGGACACCGCCTGATATACGTCGAGACGTCCGTGATTGAGATCCGGCGTGATTTGGATCGCATGGGACAGCGCGCTGGCTGCTTGACTCTGATTTAAGGACGACGATTTTGCACTGAGCATGAGAGCCGAGGCGCCGGCGACGAGCGGCGCGCTGAACGACGTCCCGGAAGAGCTGGCGTACGTCCCGCCGGGGTAAGTGCTGATGACGTATTCGCCAGGGGCCGCGATCCAAACATCATAAGACCCATAGTTGGAGAAGGAGGACCGGGCGTCCCAATCCGTCGTCGAAGCGATGCCGACAACGGATCCGCCGATTGCGGCTGGATAGACGGGCGCGTTCGTGTTCTCGTTTCCTGCGGCAGCGACGAGTACGACGCCCGCTTTGTTGGCGTAAGACGCGGCCTTGTTCAGCGACGGCGAAGAAGAGGTGAGATCGAAGCTCATGTTCACGACGTTAGCGCCATGCTGCACGGCATAGTAAAGCGCTGCAACGATGTTGGCGAGGGAGCCTGTGCCGTTCGCCGAGAAGGCCTTAAGGGGAAGAATCTTAGCCTTGGGCGCAACCAGGTGAACTAGGCCGGAGGTCATGGTGCCGTGGCCGAAGGCGACGTAAGGCGAGCCGTCCAGAACCGCTGCAGTGGATTGATCGAGCACGGCGGCCGTGGATTGCTGCACATAGCCAGGCTGCTGATTCTGAGTGCCAGTGTCGGTGTAGCCGCCTTGCATCCCGGTGACATCGAGCCACTCGGAGGCGCCGGGCTGGTTCCGCGTGAAGTCGTACCCTTGCAGAAGGACGGGATAGAGGACTGGATGATTCGGGTCTACGCCTGTGTCAATAACGGCGACGATTCCTTTGCCGGCGATGCCAAAGCCGTTCTGAGCGTCCGTGAGGCGTATGATTTGGGCTGCCGGCTGGGCTGCATAACCGTGCCAAACGACCGTGCCGTAATACTTGACCGGCGATGTGTCGTACAGTCCAGCTGGAATACTTGGGAGCGGATGTTGTGGGACAGGGAGAAGCCTGTCCGCTTCAATACTTACGATACCGAGGAGAGATTCGGCAAGTGTCAAGGTACCGGTTACGAGGTTTCCGGCAGAGGTTACCAAGAATGTCTGTCCGATCGAACCGTCCAAACTGCCCTGAACCTGGCAACCGAGAAGCGAACAAAGATTGAGGACAGACAGCAAACCGCCCGTACTTTGGACGATGTAACGGTTTTGCGCTGCAGCGGGTTTTGCAGCACCGAGCATGAGGACGATCAGCGCGACAATGATGGTGATACGTTTCATAGTTGAAGCCCTTGGGGGCTCTCCTACAGTTGAGTTGCTCGTTTCTTAGCGCGAGTGCTTGCCCGCTTAGTTTCATGGGACAAGCTTTTCGAGCCAATAGTACGAGTGTGCCTTCCCGACCAAACAAACTTGCCAGCGGTCTTGGTACATTCGTACCAGAGCTGCAACGCCGGGCAACTGCGGATATGGATTGGCGCTCATTCCTTGCCCTCGTGCAGACCGCCAAGAGCGTCGCGGAGCGAAATCACGACGGGGAGGCCGTCGCCGCTCGAAAACGTCATTTGTAGCTCTCCGCTGTCCTCAATCTCCCCGCTGAACTCGCCAAACTGATTGGTGACGGCATGCACCACGTGTCCCCGCAAATTAGAGAGCACGATGCGGGCGTCGCGGCCGACGACTTTAGGATCACGCATGTCCAAGACCTGGCCGGTGACGACGATGCGGTTTCCGGCTGGCTTGGCTTCCACCTGGATATCGATCTGAAAAGGGTCTGCACGATAAAGCATTTGCCTCGTGCCAGTACCCGCAGATCTAGCTCCTTCGAAAACGGGTTGCAGGAAACTGTCAAAGAGAACCTTGATGCGGCTGCCCGCTCCCTCTCTTTGATCCGCCAACCGGGCCCCCGCAAACGTCGCCTTGGCAATTCTGACCGCATCCTCGGGAGGCAAGTAACTCGCTTCCAAAGCAGCGGATTGCCGTACTCTGTGCCACAGGGCCACTGTTTTCGCACAACGCTTGCAACCCTTCAGGTGTTGTTCCATCAGCTTTCTCTCGCTGACGTCAACGGCCTGATTCACAAAATCGATCCAATTCTCCGTCGTAAAATGTTCCATTTCTTCCCCCCAGATTCCTTTCTGCGCCCCAACACTCCCCAGTAGAAGGGACGATGTAACACCCTCGCGGCATAAGGGAAGGCAGAAGCCCAGAAAATATAAGAATCTGGAAGATCAGGTAAGTCTTGCGGAATCAGTGAGTTTACCGACCAGGACGAACGGCGCCCAAAAGTAGGGGTGGGGATCCTGGCGACGAAGTTCCTGCATGGCCCGCTGCAGAGCGCCTGCCATATTGCCGGTTCGAATGTAGTCCCGATAAAAGTGCTGCATTAAGTGCGCGGTGCTTTGATCATGCACGTCCCATAAGGACAACAGCAAGGTAGTGGCTCCGGCGCAAAACAAACCCCGCTGAAGCCCAAGCAATTCATCACCGGCGGCAACAAAATTCATTCCCGTGGCGCAGCCGCTGAGCGTCACCAGCCTGGCGTCTAATCGCATCTGGTAGAGATCATACAAATTCAAGTAGCCATCGCCCAGCCGAATCCCAGAGAACATCGGGTTGTCCTGACGGTAGACGCCGTGAGTGGCGAGGTGAAGCAAGCCGCTCTGGGGACCCAGTTGGCGGAGAATAGAGGAGGTGGCACGGTCTCCCACGTGGAGGGAAGCTTTGGGAAGGAGCGACGCTACGGATTGGGCTTCCTGCAGGATTTGGGGTGCTCGCTCGTCGGCGATTCCAAAAATGAGAGAGTTCTCGTTCGCGCTGGCCGGCTTTTCCTGGCACCAGGAAAAAACCGTCGCACTGGGAGCGTAGGAGACTGTGAAGGAATCGCAGAGATACTCATCCCCGTTTCGTAAAGCGTGGAAGGGCAAGAAATGCAGAGGACCGTGCGGCACGATAACAAGGTGCTTTCCCTGGAGGAAAGAACGCAGAGGGGCGATGAGTTCGGCGTAAAGAGTTTCCAGATGACTGTGCGTGGCGCGCAAGAGAGGTTCTTCAAACCGCCGGACGTATTCGCTGCCCATGCGAAACTTGGAGAGTTGAAAACGCAGCAATTGCAGAAAATGGGCGGCTCGGGAGAGCAAGGTCACGGGTTGAATATGGATGTTCTCGCGTGTAATGACGGCGGCAACGAGGCGATCACCGGCCACAAAGTATTCAACGAGGCTCGCGTTCTCCGGAAGATGAGCTTGCAGCTTTGCAAGAGAAAAGTCCGCGGAAACTTCCAGCGTAGCGTTTTCCCGCTCATGCGCGGGGAGCTCGCGGAGAGTCCGCAATAATTCTTTCTCGTGGGATTGCACTTTTTCCTGCAGGCCTTCGAGCCTCTCGTGAGATTTTTCTTCGGGGCGGAGTTGCTCAAGCTCGATGCGGTGGTAGTACCAGTTGAGCTCCTCGCGCAGGTCCCTGATTCTGCGGACAAGATCGCTCTGGCCCGTGTCTCCCAACGGAAGACTCTGCCCGCTCTGAAATATCATTTCGATCATGCTGCGTGACTTTGCAGCTTCCATGCACCCAAACGCTTCTTCAGGGGAAGTGTCTGTTCCGTCCCCCGAAATGTGCAAGTCCACAAGCGCTTCGTAGACTTGCATCCTGTTTTTGACGAAAGAAATCTTGAGTTCTTCGCCTTGCAATCGGCTGCGCAGGGTTTCCAGCGCTTTCCTTGCCGCCAAGTAGGCATGATGCGCTGTTTGACGATCGTTGCGAGCGTGAGCGATCTGGCCTTCGAGCAAGTGGGCTTGATAGGCAAGCACCGGCGTCTGGAGGCATTCCAGCCGCGCAAGAGACTCGCGCGTCTCCTTTTCTGCTTCGTCAGAATCTCCCACTTGGAGTGCGATGCGCGCCAGCAGCAGGTGGGCAAGGACAGCTTTCCCCGATAGCGCGGATTGATCGAAGAAACCGGAGGCTGCGAGGCAGAGGCGCCGGGCTTCAAAATAGCGTCCTTCGTGGAAGAGCAATAAGGCCTGGTACAAGTCAATGAGCCAGGGCCAAACGAGGTTTTTTTCGCGCCCAAACATTTCTCGCGCTTTCGAAAAGCGTTCCAATGCCTGGACGGTCTTTCCCTGCTGACCGTAGGCCGTCGCCTCGTTCGCCAGTGTTTTTGCAGCCTCGTAGCCCATACCGAGCTTTTCGAACCGAAGGAATCCCTCGTGGGCCATTTCCCGAGCTTCTTCGCTGAGGTTCAGTTCAAGATAAATGTCGGAGAGGTCCAAATGGCATAACGCAAAGTGATAAGCGTCGCCGGTAGCTTCGCACGCGCGCCGAGCGGCGTAGAGCGCCTCAATGGCGCGGCTGTACTCACCGCGCAGATAATAGAGATACGCAATGTTGTAATCTGCCTGCGCCACGAGAAGGGGCATGTTGTTCTGTTCGCAGAAGGAACGCGCACCGCGATAGGCCGCCAAAGCACGAGCGAAATCATTGAGGCTAATCAGACAAACGGCCATGTTGCTGAGGACCACCGCGATTCCTTCCGTGTCTTTGTAGGGCAGCAGATCTGCATAGGCGCGTTCGTAGTGGGCGATCGATTCTTCAAAGCGATCTTGACGGTGATAGATGTTGCCAACGTTGATTTCCAGACGGGCCAGGCGCCAGGAGTCGTCCAAGCGCGTAAAAATCTCCTTGGCACGGTCCGCGGCCTGAAAGGCCTGGTCGTACTCGCCCACCAGGATCATCGGCTGGATAGAACCGCTCAAAGTTCGCGCGGCTTCGTTCCAATTGCCCAACGATTCATAAAGCTGGATGGCTTGCTGATGGTGCTCGATCGCAGCGCGATTATCCCCGGAGGAATAGAGAGCGTTTGCCTTTGCGCGCAAGGCAAGCGCTAGGGCTTCCTTGCGACGCAGACGCTTCGCGATGAGCACGGCGGCCTCAGCCAGGTGAAATGCTTCTTGTCTGCTTATGCGAACTTTTTCCCAGACCAGTTGGGCGAGGCGTTCGACAGTATCCTGACGAAGCAGGGTCTTGTGTTTGGCAAGAAACTTGAGGCGGGCCGGTTCGCTCGACAACTGCCCCAGTTCGCCTATCAACGAGTCCGTGGAGTTCTTCTTTAGAGTTGCGGGCATCAGTCAAAACCCAGTTGCTCGAGTTGCCCGCGCAGCCGCTCAAGGCATTTCTGGCGAGTAAATCCGATGGAGCCTACAGCAAGGCCAAGTTCCGCCGCAACTTCCGTGTATGGCCGCGATGGAGTTTCAAAGAACAACAACTCCACCAGGCGACGGCATTGTGGCGTCAGCATCGCCATAGCTTCTCGCAGCATCTGCTCTTCCTGTGTTTGCTGAACGAGATTTTCGGCGATCGCGGGCGTCGCGGGCTCCGGAAGATCCTCCTCCCCATCGCGGCTAACCACGCGCTGGTTGTGCCGTTTCCAGCGGTAGCACTCGTGGTGCGCCACTTGCATCAGCCATTTGGGCAGCGCACGCGGTTCGCGCAACTCGGGAAGGCGCACAAGAAGTTCCGTACAGGTCGCCTGAAAAACATCAGCCGCTTCCTGGCGGGACAATCCGTATTTCACGGGAATCGAATAAATAAGCGCCTTGTACTTGTCGATGAGCAGCGACCATGCATCTTCATCGCCGGCGAGACACGCTTTAACCAGGCGTGTGTCGTTCCATGCCGCCAGCGGCTTCTTGGCCTTGGTCAACGAAGGGCTCATCGAGTCCCATTCTTGAGAAAGAGCTGCTCCACGTTCCAGAGCACATAGGGTTCCAGAACGGCGGGATGAAAATTGCCGATGGAATTCTTGGCGCCTGCGAGAATATTCGGGCTCGCCAGAAATATCATCGGCTGATTCTCAGCAAGAATCTCCTGCGCGCGGTCGTAGAGTCTCTTCCGTTGTTCGAAGGTTCGCGCGGACATCTGTTCCTCAATCAGGCGGTCGATTTCGGCCTCCCACGGTGTGGCAGGATGAACTTGGGAAGGGTTCCAAAGATGCGTTCCTCCGCTCGATAGCCAGACATTGATGTCGGAATTCGGGTCGGCGTCCAAACTCGCGATTCCCATCACACAGGCATCATAGTCTTTCGTTTGCGTGACGCGATCCAGCAGAGAGCGAAACTCGAGGGGCACAACCTGGACACGCATTCCAAGTTGCTTCAGGTCGTCTTGAATAAGGGCAGCCATCTTGGCACGGTCCGCGTTCGAAGAACTCGTGAGAATAGAGAACTCCACGGGCTTGGCTTCCGAATCCAAGAGCACGGGCTGCCCGTCGGCGCCATTACTCCAAGAGAAACCGGCTTGCTTGAGGAGTGTGCGCGCCCGTTCGAGGGAACGCGCCGGATGGGCGAGCTTCTCATTTCCCCATCGCCGGTTGCCAGGCGTGACCAGCCCCCACAGAGCGGAACCTCGCCCCTGGTAAACGAGTCGAACAATAGTTTCCCGGTCTACTGCGGCTGAGATCGCCTGACGGAACTTCACTTCGCGGAACCATTTATGCTTCCACTGTATTTCAGGCGATGTTTTTTCGCCCGCGTCATTCAGATTGAAGAAAAGAAAGTTATACTCGAGGCCGGGTCCGACGTCCGTCATGGTGTAACCGCGCTGCTGGCGCGATAATACGGAGAAATTTTCCGCGCCCAACTGGCTGATCATATCAGTCTCACCGGATTGGAATTTCAAGACCTGTGCATCCGCGTTCGGGACGAATAAAAATACGAGTTCATCCACATAGGGCAGTCGATTCCCTTTGACATCCGATTTCCAATAATAAGGATTGCGTTCCAGAACCAATCGTTGCCCGGCGACGTACTCCTTCAACCGAAACGGGCCGAGCCCTGCCCATTGTTCGGCGGCCGCGGATAAAGATCCGATCTGCCCTAACTTCCCTTCCTGGTAAGGTTTTTCCAGCAGGTGCCGGGGCAGGATCGCTAGCCCATCGAAGAGCCTCTCGCCGACGCCGTAAGTCTTTGCCAGTTGAAAGACAACCGTATGCGCGTCCACCTTGCGCACGGTGATCGGTTTCCCGCCAACGATCAAGAGGTCTCGCTGCGGAGCGTGGACATTTTCGTCGAGGAAAACACGGAAGGTGAAAAGCACGTCATCCGCATCAAGCGGGTGACCGTCTGAGAATTTCAATCCCCGCCGGAGCACGAGCGTATATGAGAGGCCGTCTGAGGAGATTTCCCAGGATTTGGCCAGCGCAGATTCCGTCAACTGCGTCGCGCGGTTGATATGGATGAGATCTGCTTGCATGACGCCAATAACCTCGCGGGATCGCGCATCAGCGGCGATCAACGGATTTAAGGTCTTCGGTTCGCCGCGGAGCGACACGACGAGGCGCCCTCCTGGCCGGCCCACTTCTCCCGGAAGCGCGAGTAATTCTTCTTTTGCAGTTTTCTCCTGAGGAGGAGAGGCCATTGCTCGGCGGCCGGCAACCGCGAAAAGCGCCAGGAGCAGGGCCGAGAGGATCCCACGGCATTTGAAATCTGCTGTCGTTCTTTTCAAGTTAGATTCCCCAGATTCTCCGATTCCATCTTGTACGCCGCTCCTCGCTCCTGCAACGAACTCGCCAGCCCCAAGTATCCTAGGAAGAACGGCACCATTGCCAGCGCGGGCAAATACATCCACCAATAAGAAACCAGAACACTGTATTGCTGCAGGCTTGAGAGAAGGTTTCCCCAACTTGGCACCGGCTCAGGGACGCCCAAGCCGAGAAACGAGAGGGTCATCTCCGCCAGGACATATTGTGGTATCAGAATCACCGCCTGTGTCAAAAGCACACTGGAAGTTTCCGGCAGAATGTGACGACGGAGCAAGTATCCATTGGTCGCTCCAAAGCCCCGAGCCGCCCGGACGAAGTCGCGTTCCTTTGCGCTCAGTACCACACCACGGACGAGCCGCGCCGGCCTTGCCCAGCCCACAATTCCGATCACAGTAACGATCAAAAAGAAAGCTTTCAGCGGGCTTACCGCCAGCGGAAGGAAAGCACGTATTGCAAAGAGTAGGTACAGCCACGGCAATGCCATAAAAAGCTCGGAGAGGCGCATGAGCAGGCTATCTCTCCAACCACCGAAGTAGCCAGCTACGGCACCGATGCACAAGCCAAGGAGCAACGTGAATCCCGCGCCCAGCAGACCTGCAACAAGGGACACTTGGCCACCGAAGAGTAGTCTAGAAAGCTGGTCGCGGCCGTACGCATCAGTGCCCAGAAGATAGAGCCGCGCATTCTCGAGGCCAAAAAAGTGCCTTCGGCATGGCAAGAATCCCAACAAGCGATAATGAGCCCCGACGGGGAAAAATTCCACAAGATGCGGCTCCCCTGTATCTTCCTCATATTGATCTAACGAGCCCTCGCGCAATTTCAGGGAATAGACAAAAGGCCTCGCATGGAGATGGTCTAGACGATCCACAAGGTGGAGCCGCATGGGCGGCAGATAAGGGTTCTTACGATCTTGCTCGGCTGGATCATACGGAGCAAAAAAACCCGCACAGACCACAATTCCGTGCAGCGCGCAAAGGGCGAGAAGCCATCCCGCAAGAGCGCGTTGCGCCTTCATCGTGCGTGGCTCTCTGTCCGGATTCGGGGATCAGCCCAATAGAGAAGCATGTCCGCAAACAAATTTCCTCCGACGAGAAAAAATGTTGAGAACAGGATACCCCCGATAACTACGTACAGATCGCGCGCTAGAATTGCCTCCAATAATAGCGGCCCCAGGCCCGGCCAGCTCATCACGACTTCGATCAGCAGCGATCCGCTCAACAATACGCCGACGCTAAAACCAAACAGGGATATAAGAGGATTTGCTGCGGCCGGAAGCGCGTAGCGATATAGAAGGGTGCGTTTCGGGATCCCGTGCCCCGATGCGGCCAGAAGAAATGGGGCGCTGAGCACGTCCGCAACGGCCGCACGAACGTGGCGAATAAGTAGTGGCAGGCTTGACAGCACAAGGGCCGTCACGGGCAGAATCATATGTAAAGCCAGATCGCAGAGTTTATTGAAGGGTGAAAGACCTTCAAAATCGACGGAAGCCATCCCTCCCGTCGGAAACCATCCACTTCTCACTGAGAGGACTAACAACCCCAGTGCTAGGGCCAAGTCCGGGATTACCAAGAATATCGCCGTTCCCCAGGAGAGCAGGCGATCCGGCAGTCGTCCCTTACGTTCCGCCCCCCATATTCCGAGTGGTAGAGCGATCGCCCAAGCAAGCAGCGTGGATGTGATTGTCAGGAGCAGCGTGTTCCGCGCGCGCACCAGCAGAAGTGGTGCTACGGGGCTGTTATAGGCGAAGGAGAATCCCATTTCGCCGTGAAGTAAGGAACTTAGCCAGGATACATAGCGAAGAGGGAGCGGCCTGTCGAAGCCGTATTGCGCGCGTAACGCGGTTATCGTCTCCGGAGAAATCTGCGGGTTCATACGCATTTCGTCGAAGTAAGTTCCGGGAACCATGGCCGTGAAGAGAAAGGTGAGAGCAGATACCCCGGCCAATAAGAGCGAAGCGTGACCGAGCCGGCGCAGCAGATAGCGCATCATTGCTCCAACGAGGGCGGCGAGAGAGTGATTCTAGGCACGGCTGCCAGCAGTTGACGCGTAGTTTCCTGCTCTGGCTGTTTCAAGATTTTTTGTACCGGTCCCTGCTCAACGATCCTGCCATGGTCCATGACGGCGATCTCATCGGCAAGGTGAGCGGCCATGGCCAAGTCATGGGTAATGAATAAATACGTCATTCCCAGAGAGCTTTGCAACTCCATCAAGAGATTGGCGATTTGCGCTTGTATCGAGCAATCAAGAGCCGACAGGGCTTCATCCAGAATTAAAAGCTTGGGTTCGAGAGCCAATGCGCGCGCGATGGCTAGTCTCTGGCGCTGACCGCCGCTCAACTCAATAGGCAGTCGCTTCAGGGTTTCTGGAGAGAGACCTACTCGTTCCAGCAAGGAAGCGCCGCGCATGTCTATCTCTGCGCCGCTGAATTTGCGCTGCAGGATCAACGGCTCAGCAAGCACGTCCATCACGCTCCATCTTGGATTCAAAGAGCTCGCGGGGTCTTGAAATATGAGCTGGACCTGCGGGCGAATTTGCCGGCGCGCGCGCTCCTCAAGATTGGCAATTTCTCTTCCTTCAAACCAAATACTTCCTCCCGTAGGGGATTCAAGACAAGCAAGACATGCGGCTAGGGTGCTTTTGCCCGAACCCGATTCCCCGACGACGGCCAGAGTGGTCCCTGGAGAAATTGTGAAGGACACTCTATCCAAGGCAAGGAACTCCTCCGGAGTGCCAGCAAGACTCCGCTTCGAATAACGCTTCACCAGGTTTTCGACTCTCAGGAGTGGTTGCATGTTTTTGCCGATGGTCGCTTCAACTTTCATACTTGAAACAGGACACTGTGTGAGACGCACTCAAGTTCACCGGAGCAGGCTCACTCCCTCTGCAAATGTCCATTCTCTCCGTGCATCTCGGTTCGAAGGGACAACCTCGAAGAGGCGATGACGAGTGCGCGGAGTCACCAAGTATTGCGGGCAGTTTAGTTTTGCGCCTATATCCGGACTTTTCTGAAACTGTGGGAATAGAGTGAAACAAGGCCTTGGTGTACGGATGCCCAGGCGACCCGAGCACTGTTTCGGCCGGACCGCTTTCAGCGACCTTCCCGGCGTAAAGAACCAGCACACGATCAGCAAAGCCAGAAAGCAGCGCAGGATTGTGCGTGATAAAGATCATCGCGAGATCCAGTTTTTCTCTCAGCTTTCGAAATACTCCCAGGATTTCCGTTTGCGTGGTGGGGTCGAGCGAGGCCGTCGGCTCGTCGGCAATCACTATGGAAGGGCAGCAGGCAATCGCTTGGGCAATCAGCACTCGCTGCCGTTGTCCTCCGCTGAGCTGGTGTGGGTAGGAGCGTGAAATGCGATCCGCTTCTTCAGAAAAGACCTGCGCGAAAACTTGGCGCGTCTGTTCATTCAGGGCGCTTTTTCCCGAGGAACTGTGGGCGGCCACCACCTGACGAACCTGTTCCCCGACGCGCATAGTCGGGTGGAGGGCAAGTGAAGGCTCCTGATAAATCAGTGAAATGCGCCGCCCGCGGATTTGTCGCAGTTCATCAGGCTTGGCTCGAAGAAGATCCTTCCCTTCGAACTGGACGTTCCCGCCAGTAATGCGTGCGTTACTGGGTAGAAGCCCTACAAGGGATCCAGCGAGCGTGCTCTTGCCGGACCCGGATTCGCCGAGGACACCCATGATCTCGCCCGGCATGAGGCCAAAACTGACTCCGGTTAGCGCCGGGCAAAGCCCGCCTCCGCTGGAGCGATACGAAACGTGGAGATCCCGGATTTCAAGAATGGCTGTCATGTGGTGGACCCGTTCTCGCACATCCTCTAGTTCATGTTGAGGCAGGATCAACAAGCGAACAAGTCAAACATGATCGCTCGCCGGCCAAAGATAATTCTCTACTAACGACGAGTATTCTCAGTTTCGGAATGTTTCTTAACAGTGCCAAACGCATACGCTGCGATTGTATACAAGGGCGACTCGACATAGACTGAAGCTAGATCGTGGGGTTTCTCCTTGCGTCCGTCTGGCAAGTTCTCCTGGCTCGCCCTCGCAGTCGCCGGTTTCCTGACTGGTGTCCTTTTCTTTGTTGTCGAAGAAGTCCGGCAGCCTGCGACGAGTCTCCTGCTCTCGGATATCCTTCAGACCGCGATCATCCTCTGGGCCGTCTTCTGTTCAGTGCATGTAGCCGGGCGATCCTCGGCCTACTTGAGGCAACTCTGGATCCTTCTGGCCGCGGCGCTCTTCCTGGCCTTTGCTGCACAAGCACTGGAGACCTATTATCAGTGTTTCGCTCACGCATCATCATTGATTCCCTGGCCATCCGACATCCTTTTCCTCCTATGGGTTACTCCTGCGGTCATGATGTTGCTCCCTCGCCCTGAGAAAGAGTCGGGAGCAATCGATTGGCAGCAGGTATTGGACTTCGCCCAGATTGGAGTCGTGGCCCTTACCGCCTACCTCTATTTTTTCTATATTCCCTCCCGCTGGGAGGCCGAAGGGCCGCAGATGGTTCTCAAAATCAGTCGCCTGCAATTCATTCGAGACGCGGCCCTTGCCGTAGGGTTCCTGATTGGCGCCGTGACGGCCTCAAAGGATTCCATTCGGGCCTTCTTCGGCGGGGTGACCGGCATTTTCCTCATGGCTGGAGCCTCCGAGCTCGTCTTTCTCATTGCTCCGTACACGTCCCGGGCCGGTGCGGTTTGGACTGACGTCATCTGGTGCGCGCCCTTCTTGTTTGCGATTGTCATCGCGGCTACCTGGAACCGCGAAGAAGAATTCGTATCCCCCATGGTTAGCTCCCGATTTCGTACCATCATCGTCTCTCAAGCCTTGCCGATTCTCGTGCCTTTGTTGGTCCTTTTTATGGGCCGCCGCATCGCCGTGGAGCAAATGACCGTCGCCTGGATCGCTATCACTGCCTCCTTCATTCTTTCCGGCGCACGTCTCATCCTTACGAATGAAAGGCAGCGCCGGCTTGCCGACGATATTCTCAAGGCCGAGCAAGCGCTACTGCGGTCGGAGCACATGTTTTCGACTGCGTTCCGTTTGAGCCCCGACGCGGTCGGCATCAGCGCGATCCCCGGAGGCGAATTTCTGGAAGTCAACGATAGCTTTACGCACCTCACCGGTTATACACACGAAGAGACTATAGGACGAACACCGCTTGAAATGAACTTATGGAAGCACCCTGGTCGCCGGGCGGAGGTTATGGCCAAACTCCAAAAAGACTCGGAAGTCAGAGATGAGGAGTTTGTTTGTCTGACAAAGTCGGGCGAGAGCCGCGTCGCTCAGTTCTCAGGAACACTGATCGAATTGGATGGAAAGCGCTGTGCCCTGGTCATCGTTCGAGACATCACAAATCGCAAGCAAGCCGAGGATGCTCTGCGGGCCAGCGAGGAGCTTTTTCGGACTTTGGTTCGAGATTTCCAAGTTGGGGTCGTCTTACTTGGACCGGATGCGAAAATCCAATTTGCAAATCAGATGGCCCAGCAATGGTTCGGGATTGGCCTGGAGGAGGTTAAGGGAAAGGACTCTTCGCAACTTGATTTCATTGCAATTCGAGAAGACGGAACGGAGATCCCGTTTTCGATGCGGCCCGGTCCCCGCGCAATAGAGACACGGGAGCCGATTCAAAATGAAGTGATCGGCTGGCGCCGGAATGACTCGAATGAGATTCTTTGGACTCTGGGGAGTGCCGTGCCGCAATTTGCGGCGGACGGCTCTGTTTCCGCAGTAATCAACGCATTTACGAACATCACAGAACGCAAACAGGCGGAAGAGGCGCTCCATCAGCTTTCCACGCGCTTGCTGCAACTGCAGGACGAAGAGCGGCGTCGCCTCGGCCGGGAACTCCATGACAGCTTGGCGCAAAGCGTCCTTGCAGTGAATTTGAATCTTGCTCAAGCAACGCGTTCCTTGACGTCTCTCGATGAACGCTCGCGCCATTCGGTCGCTGAGGCCAGGCGGATACTCTCGGAAATGTCTCGAGAGATCCGGACACTCTCGTATCTGCTGCATCCACCTCTACTGGATGAGCTCGGTCTGGTTTCCGCGGTGAAAGAATATGCTGAGGGGTTTAGTGAGCGCAGCGGAATCAAACTGGAGGTGGACGTACAGGCCGGATTTGGCCGTCTGCCGCAGGAAGCGGAGACCGCGCTATTCCGCATCGTGCAGGAGAGTTTGGCAAACATTCAGCGGCACTCTGGCGCGCACACAGCCAAGATTCAGTTGCGCGGCAATTCCGCTTGCGTCAACCTCGAGGTCAGTGATCGAGGCCGGGGGATGGACAAGAAAGCCATCGAGCGCGGGAACGGCTCTGGAACCCGTTTGGGCGTTGGAATTCTTGGCATGCGCGAACGAATGACACAGCTTGGCGGAAAACTTGAGATTGAATCCAGTTCGTCGGGGACCACTGTGAAGGTTTCCATCCCTTTAAGGACCGAGGTTTCCAATGCCGGTTCGCATCCTCGTAGCCGATGACCATCAGGTGGTGCGGACGGGGCTCCGCGCGCTCCTCGAGTCCAGGACAGGCTGGCAGGTCTGTGCGGAAGCCGCCAACGGCCGCGAAGCGGTGGAGAAGGCTGGTCAGCTCAAACCCGATGTGGCGGTGCTGGATATCGGTATGCCACTCTTGAACGGGGTCGAAGCCACTCGCCAGATTCGCAAAGTCTCTCCGCACACGGAAGTCCTCATATTGACCATGCACGATTCCGAAGTGCTGGTCCAGGAAGTTCTGGAAGCCGGCGCTACTGGCTATATTTTGAAGGACGATGCGGATCGCAACTTGGTCGCCGCCGTCGAAGCCCTGCGCCGCCACAAACCCTACCTTTCTTCACGCGTCTCGGAAGCCGCCTCAAGCGCAGGAAGCTCGGACGGCTCTTCGTTCGGTCGGCCTTCAAGAAACCGCTTGACTCCCCGGGAGCGGGAAATCCTGCAGCTTCTCGCTGAGGGTAAGAGCAACAAGGAAGTCGCTGGCTTCTTGGGAATTAGCGTTAAGACGGCGGAGACGCACCGCGCCAACATTATGCTGAAGCTGGACTTTCACTCCATCACGGAATTAGTCCGCTATGCAGTTCGCAACAAGATCATTCAGGGCTAAAGATTGTGAGCTCGTGTAGGCAGGATCCTGTTTAGTGAGTCAGCAGAATACGCGTCAAGGCAAGGTAGGTCATGAGACTCTTCCCTCTGTCCCCTCAATCCTCAATTCCACGCCCAGCCAAGCAGGTCGTTTCATTTTGGCGTAAAATCCCCTAACCCGTCCGGTGGCGCGGTGCATCTAAAATCTGACCTAAGCTGCGGGCGCCGTGCTGCCCGCGACAGGAGCCAATGTGAGTCAGCCGAAGAGTCAGCTGGACCTTGACCTGCTAAGCATCAACACCATTCGAACTCTGGCGATTGATGCCGTGCAGCAGGCGAATTCTGGCCATCCGGGCGCACCGATGGGCCTTGCCCCGGTGGTGTACGAGCTGTGGCAGAAATTTCTGCGCTACGATCCAGCCGATCCTACCTGGCCCAACCGCGACCGCTTTGTTTTGTCGGCCGGTCACGCTTCGATGCTTCTGTATGCCACGCTACACCTCGCTGGAGTGCGCGCTGTCAATGCTAAAGGAGAGGTGACGAAGGACGCAGCCGTACCCATGGAGGAGATCAAGCGTTTCCGGCAGATTGACAGCCGAACGCCTGGACATCCCGAATCCCACTTAACCACTGGAGTGGAGACCACTACGGGGCCGCTGGGCCAGGGAGCCGGAAACAGCGTCGGAATGGCGATTGCCAGTAAGTGGCTGAGTGAAAACTTCAATCGTCCGGGCTTCGAGATTCTCAATTTCAACGTCTATGCAGTCTGCGGCGATGGGGATTTGATGGAAGGCGTGGCGTGCGAAGCTGCTTCCCTCGCGGGCCATCTGAAACTGTCGAACCTTTGCTGGATTTATGACAACAATCGCGTGACGCTGGACGGTCCGGCCGAGTGGTCTTTCAGCGAAGACGTGATGACGCGTTTTGCTGGTTATGGGTGGAACGTCACGCGGGTGCACGACGCAAACGACCTACGCATGCTTGGCCGAGCGTATGAGGTTTTTTCGAAAGCAAACGACCGGCCAACGCTCATTGTGGTTGACAGCCACATTGGTTATGGATCCCCTCACAAGCAGGATTCCTACGAAGCGCATGGCGAGCCGCTGGGTGAGGGTGAAATCAAGCTGGTCAAGGAGAACTACGGCTGGCCGGAAGACGCGAAGTTTCTCGTGCCTGAAGGCGTTTATGATCAGTTCAAAAATGGCGTGGGGAAGCGCGGCGCGGAAGCGCATGCATTGTGGAGAACGAAATTCGAAGAGTATCGAAAACAATTTCCGCAGCTTGCCGATCAGCTAGACCGTATGTGGAGCGGGCAATTGCCGGAGGGCTGGGACAAGGATCTACCTAGCTTTCCGGCCGACCCCAAGGGCATCGCAACTCGCGAATCGTCCGGCAAGACCCTCAACGCGCTCGCCAAGAATATTCCCTGGCTCATCGGCGGATCGGCGGACCTTGCCAAATCCAACAAGACGAACTTGACTTTCGATGGCGCTGGAGACTTTTACCCAAATCAGTATCGCGGGCGCAACGTCCACTTCGGCGTGCGGGAACACGCCATGGGCGCGATCGTAAATGGCATGACATTGTCGAAACTGCGCGCGTTCAGCGCGACATTCTTCAATTTCAGCGACTACATGCGACCCAGCATGCGGCTGGGCGCGCTGATGGAAATCCCCGCGATCTACATTTTTACGCACGATTCCATCGGCGTGGGTGAAGACGGACCCACGCACCAGCCCGTCGAACAATTGGCGTCTTTGCGCGCGATGCCCAACATGCTGATCCTGCGGCCGGGCGATGCCAATGAAGTCGTGGAAGCCTACAAGGTGATCCTGCAGCACACCCATGGTCCTTCGACGTTAGTGCTGACGCGGCAAGCGATGCCGACGTTTGACCGTACGAAGTACGCGCCGGCATCAGGCGTGGCGAAAGGCGCTTATATTCTGGCGGACGCTGCAGGAGGCAAGCCGGAGGTCATCTTGATGGCCAGCGGAAGCGAAGTTTCGCTCTGTATGGACGCCTACGAGAAGCTGAAGGCCGAAGGCATCAAGGCGAGAGTCGTGAGCATGCCCTCGTGGGAATTGTTTGAGCGACAGGATGCAGCGTATAAGGAAACCGTTCTTCCACCCAGCGCGACTGCGCGCGTCTCAGTGGAGATGGCTTCCGTATTCGGATGGGAACGTTACGCCGGCCCGAAGGGCAAAATCATTGGCATGCGACGTTTCGGCGCATCGGCTCCGTTGAAAGACCTGCTGAAGAAATTCGGGTTCAGCGCAGACAACGTAGTGGCGGCGGCAAAGGAAGTCCTTGGAAAGTGAGCCAGCGATGAAGCTTGTCATTGGTTCGGACCATGCTGGCTTTCAGTTGAAAGAGGCCACGGGCGATCTATTGCGGTCACTGGGACACGAAGTTCTGGACGTCGGTGCCTTCAATGAAAATCCTTCGGACTATCCGGACTTCGCCGAGGCGGTGGGTCGCGCCGTGCTGGAAGGCAAAGCGGAACGAGGCGTGCTGATTTGCGGCAGCGGCGTGGGAGCAAGCGTGGCGGCAAACAAACTGCCCGGGATTCGTGCGGGAATGTGCCATGACACGTACTCGGCCCATCAGGGCGTGGAGCACGATGATATCAATGTGTTGGTGCTGGGCTCGCGGGTGATTGGCGTAAAGCTGGCCGAAGATCTGGTGAAGGCGTTCCTGGGCGCGAAGTTTACGAACGAAGAACGGCACGTGCGACGCCTGGCCAAAGTGAAAGCGCTGGAAGCAAAGTTTGCTGCGGGAAGGAAGTCGTAGGACCGCGCGCGAATCCGGGGCTTGTGTGCGCCGGCCCTCCCCGGAGATACAATAGACTTTTGGGTTTTCTGACGTGTAAGGAGAATCAGTATGACCACGACATCGGCAATTCCAGGCATTTCCACCGGCGGCGCGACGAATCCGCTGAAGGGGCTGCTGGCTTACGGGCAGTCGCCTTGGATGGATTACATCCGGAGAGATCTGCTGACCGGCGGCGGACTGAAGAAATATGTTGATAACGACGGGCTGCGCGGAATGACCTCGAATCCCGCCATCTTTGAGAAAGCCATAACCGGCAGTAATCTCTACAACGATATTCTGACTTCACCGGAAGCGAAGAAGCTTGACGCCAACAGCATCTTTGAAAAAATCGCGATTCGCGACGTGCAGGACGCGTGCGACATCTTCAAGCCGGTGTACTCAGAGACGAAGCGACGCGACGGTTACGTCAGTCTGGAAGTTTCCCCGTTTCTTGGCTTTGATACCAAGGCCTCGCTCGCCGAGGCTCGCCGCCTGTGGAAGGCCGTGGATCGCCCGAACGTCATGATCAAAATCCCCGGCACGCCCGAGGGCCTCCCGGCCATACGCCAAGCCCTTGAAGACGGCATCAACATCAATATCACTCTGCTCTTCGCGCAGTCCGCATATGAACAAGTTGCCGAAGCGTTTCTTTCCGCTCTCGAGGCTCGTGCGGCAAAGGGCCAGGACATCAGCCACATCGCGAGTGTGGCCAGCTTTTTCGTCAGCCGCATTGATACGCTCGTTGACGGCAAACTCGATGAAAAATTGAAGGCCACGACGGATAAGGCGCAGAAAGTTCTATTCGAAAGCCTTCAGGGAAAAGTGGCCATTGCCAACGCGCGGCTCACCTACAAAACGTATCAGGAACTCTTCGGCGGCCCCCGCTGGAAGGCCCTGGCGGCGAAAGGGGCGCAGACCCAGCGTCTTCTGTGGGCCAGCACCAGCACCAAGAATCCGAAATACCGTGACGTGGTTTACGTGGAAGAGCTCATCGGTGCGGATACCGTGGATACCATTCCTCCCGTGACATTCGATGCTTTCCGCGATCACGGAAAACTTCGCCCCAGCCTCACAGAAAACGTCGAAGGCGCCGCCAAGACCATGGCCGACCTGGCAAAGGCCGGGATCTCCATGAAAGAAGTGACGGACAAACTCATGGTTGACGGCGTCAAGCTCTTTTCGGATGCTTTCAAAACGCTCTTGGATGCCGTGAGCAAGACTGCAGGTGTTCCCGCGTGAGCCTAAACCGCCAGACCTACAAGTTACCCGGCCCGCTTGCAGGTGCGGTTGCCGCATCCATCGAGGACTGGAGAAAAAACAATAAAGTAGCGCGTCTATGGCAGCGGGACGCTTCGCTCTGGACTGGAACGGACGAGGGCAATTGGCTCGGTTGGCTTGCCATCGTCGACGAGCAGCTCGCGCATCTTGAAGTTCTGAAGAAAATTGCTGCGGACGTAAAGAAGGCGCGCTTCAAGCATGCGCTCCTGCTCGGCATGGGCGGCTCCAGCTTGTGTCCGGAAGTCCTGCGCATGACTTTTGGGAAGATTAAGGGATTTCCCGAGCTGCACGTGCTGGACTCCACCGATCCCGCGCAAATCAATGCCATCGAAGCGAAAATCGATCTCAAGAGCACGATTTGCATCGTCTCCAGTAAATCGGGGAGCACGCTAGAGCCGAATATCTACAAACAGTATTTTTTCGATCGCATCAAGGCCAAGGTCGGTGAAAAGGAGGCCGGTAACCGCTTTATCGCCATTACCGACCCGGGCTCGAAGATGCAGCAAGTCGCAGAAGCCGATAGATTCCACAAAATATTTTTTGGTGTGCCAAGCATCGGGGGACGCTATTCCGCGCTTTCCAATTTCGGCATGGTTCCCGCCGCCGTTATGGGTCTTGACGTCGCGAAATTCCTGAAAAATACCAAAGAGATGGTACAGGCTTGCGGCGCAACTTCCGCCGCCGATGCGAATCCCGGTGTGATTCTCGGGGCGATTCTCGGCGTCGCCGCGAATCAAGGCCGCGACAAACTCACTGTCATTACATCGCCTGGAGTTTTTGACCTTGGGGCGTGGCTTGAGCAATTGATCGCGGAATCCACGGGAAAAGTTGGCAAAGGCATCATTCCCGTGGATCGCGAGCGCCTCGCCAAGCCGGGCGGGTATGGCAATGATCGTGTTTTTGCCTACCTACGGCTCGCGTCGAAACCTAATAAGGCGCAGGATGCAGCAGTTGAGGCCCTTGAAAAAGCCGGTCACCCAGTCGTGCGCATCACGCTGCCGAACCTCTACAATCTCGGCCAGGAATTCTTTCGCTGGGAAATCGCTACTGCCGTGGCCGGTTCAATTATCGGAATTAATGCGTTTAATCAACCCGACGTCGAGGCCAGCAAAATCGAAACGCGCAAGCTCACTTCGCAGTACGAAGCTACCGGAAGCCTGCCTCCGGAAGTGCCGTTTTTCGAAGCAAGCGGCGTCAGACTCTACGCGGATGAAAAAAATGTTGCCGCCGTGCATGGCCCGAACCTTGCGGACGTTCTTAGGGCCCATATTTCGCGGCTCGGCGCAGGCGATTATTTTGCCGTCCTCGGCTACATCACGATGAACGACCAAAATGAAAAGGCTCTGCAGGGCTTACGGCATGCCGTGCGCGATAAGAAAAGAGTTGCCACGGTCCTTGGTTTCGGCCCGCGCTTTCTGCACTCCACGGGGCAAGCCTACAAAGGCGGGCCGAACAGCGGCGTTTTTCTGCAGATCACCTGCGATGACGCCAACGATCTGCCGGTGCCGGGCCAGAAATACACTTTCGGCATCGTAAAAGCAGCGCAGGCCAGAGGAGACTTCGCTGTCCTCTCTGACCGTGGCCGCCGCGCCTTGCGCGTGCACCTCGGAAAGAATCTGAAGGCCGGGCTGGCCACTCTGACTAAAGCCGTGCAAAAAGCAATCGCATAGAATTGCAATCAATCTTTCTACTTCATGGAAGTCTGAGGAGCGCGGACGATGCAACTGGGGATGATCGGGCTGGGAAGAATGGGCGCCAATATGGTCCGGCGTCTGCAAAAAAACGGCCACAAATGCGTCGTATACGACCGCAGCGCGGATTCCGTCAAGCAATTGGAAGGCGAAGGAGCGACCGGCTCAGCCTCGCTCGATGATTTTGTCAAAAAGCTCCAGAGACCCCGCGCGGTCTGGCTCATGGTGCCCGCGGCCGTTGTGGACGTCACGCTTCACGATTTAGTGAGCAAGCTCGAAAAGGATGACGTGGTCATCGATGGCGGTAATTCGTATTACATCGACGACATCCGCCGCGCCAAGGAACTTTCCGCCAAGGGCATTCATTATTGCGACGTGGGAACGAGCGGCGGCGTTTGGGGCCTCGAGCGCGGCTATTGCCAGATGATCGGCGGCGAAACCGACGTCGTAAAGCGCCTCGATCCGATTTTCAAAACGCTGGCGCCCGGTCGCGGCAACGTTGACCGCACTCCCGGACGCGACAAAGTAGGCGGCACCGCCGAAGAAGGCTATCTCCATTGCGGCCCCTCTGGAGCGGGCCATTTCGTGAAGATGGTTCACAACGGCATCGAATACGGTCTGATGGCGGCGTATGCAGAAGGCTTGAACATTCTCAAGCACGCCAGCGCCGGCAAATCTCACCGCGAAGCCGACGCGGAGACTACGCCCTTGCGCAATCCAGAGCACTATCAGTATGACTTCAATCTCGCGGATGTTACGGAAGTCTGGCGTCGCGGCAGCGTCGTCGCATCGTGGCTCCTCGACTTGACCGCCATCTCCCTTCTTGAGCAGCCGACGCTCGATCGCTTTTCTGGCCGCGTTTCTGATTCAGGCGAAGGGCGCTGGACCATTCTGGCCGCCATCGAATCGACCGCGCCGGCGCCCGTTCTAACCGCGTCCTTATTCCAAAGGTTCACATCGCGCGGCGAGGATGATTTTGCGGCCAAAGTTCTGTCCGCAATGCGCTTCCAATTCGGCGGACACATCGAAAAGAAATCGGGCCACTAAGAATTTCGGCAGCCATTCGGCGGCCGAAGACAGGAAACCTCTCTCATGAGTCTGACCCATTCGGACATGAACCCCACGCCGTCCCCGTGTGTGATGGTTATTTTTGGCGCCACGGGCGACCTCACCAAGCGCAAGCTCATCCCCGCGCTCTGCAACCTCGCCCAGGACGATGTCTTGCCCAAACAGTTCGCCATCGTCGGCTTCGCCGGCAATGACTTTGACACTGCCAGCTTTCGAAAGATGTTGGCCGAAGAAATCCCCAAATTCGCCTCCGCGCCGCTCGATCCGAAGCTCTGGAACTGGATGGTCGAGCGCATTTACTACGTCAAAGGCGATTTCCTGGACGCGGAAGCTTACAAGCGTCTGGAACAGCAAATCAAAGAAGCTGATAAGAAACACAACACTCTCGGCAATCGCTTTTTCTACCTGGCGGTCGCGCCTCGTTTTTTTTCCTCTATTGCGAAAATGCTGGCCGAGTGCTGTCTATCAAAAGAGGAAAGTGGCCACTGGGCGCGCGTGATTATCGAAAAGCCCTTTGGGCACGATCTCGAATCCGCGAAGAAGCTCAATCAGGAATTGCAGCAGGTTCTGACCGAAAAACAGATCTACCGCATCGACCACTATCTCGGCAAGGAAACCGTACAGAACGTCATGGTCTTCCGCTTTTCCAACAACATCATCGAGCCGCTCTGGAATCGCAATTACGTCGACCACGTCCAGATCACCGCCGCGGAAACTGTCGGCGTCGAGCATCGTGGCAGCTTTTATGAAACCGCCGGCGCCCTACGCGATATGGTGCCCAACCATCTGTTCCAGCTCCTCACCATGACCGCCATGGAGCCGCCGATTTCCTTCGATGCCGATGAAGTTCGCAACAAACAGGCGGAAGTGCTCCACGCCATCCAGCCGCTCGATCCGGAAGAAGTTCTCACCAACATGGTTCGCGGCCAGTATGGCCCGGGCGTTATCGACGGCCAGCGCGTCGTGGGCTATCGCAGTGAGCCAGACGTGGCTCCCGATTCAAATACCGAAACATTTGTCGCTTTGAAGCTATTGATCGACAACTGGCGCTGGGCGGGCGTGCCCTTCTACCTTCGCACCGGCAAACGCCTCGCCAAGCGCATGACCGAGATCGTCATCCAGTTCCGCCGCACGCCTTTCGTTCTTTTTCGCAACACCACGGTGAAAAATCTCGAAACCAACCGCTTGGTCATTCACATTCAGCCCGATGAAGGCATCTCCTTGAGCTTTGGAGCAAAAGTTCCCGGCTCCGTAATGAAGCTCGGTCTGGTGAACATGGATTTCGACTATTGCACGTATTTCGGCGCTGAGCACAGCACTGGCTACGAGCGCCTCCTGCGCGACTGCATGGCCGGCGATGCCACGCTCTTCCAGCGCGCGGACATGGTCGAAGCAGGCTGGAGCGTGATTCAGCCGATCCTGGATGTGTGGCATGCTCTGCCCCCGCGTGGATTCCCCAATTACGCAGCCGGCTCCTGGGGTCCCATCGAAGCCGAAGAATTGCTCGAGAAGGATGGCCGCTCGTGGCGCCGGCCGGGCGAAGAGGAGGTCGACAAACGCGGCCGCGCCGCCTTGGCGGATAGAGCCGGAATCATCACGTGAAAGCCACGCCGTTGGATCGAGAAATGGAAATCGCTGTGAAGGCGGGCGTCGCATGACCGACGATCGTGCAAACGCCGACGTGCGAATCCTGCAAGACGCCGCAGCAATCGCTCAGCGTGCCGCGCAGGAATTCATCAAGTCTGCGAACGCTGCGGTGAAGGCAAGTGGCTCTTTCAGCGTTTGCCTCGCTGGCGGCTCCACTCCGAAGACCTTGTATGCGCTGCTTGCCGGCGATTCTCTCCGCGGACAGCTTCCTTGGGACAAGATGCAGTTGTTCTTCGGCGATGAGCGCCATGTGGAACCCACGCATCCCGATAGCAATTTTCGTATGGCCACGGAGGCCATGATCTCCAAGACCCCGCTGAAACCGGAACAAGTGCAGCGCATCAAGGCCGAGAACCCGGATACCGAGCAAGCCGCCCGCGAGTACGAACAGGTTTTGCGTTCCCACTTCCACTTGGCCTCCGCCGAAGCTCCCCGGTTCGACCTTGTGCTTCTCGGCATGGGGAACGAAGGCCACACGCTTTCCCTCTTTCCCGGAACGAAACCTTTGCGGGATAATGCTCGGTTAGTGGTGCGCAACTGGGTCGGCAAGCTTTTCGCCGAACGCGTTACGCTGACGGCGCCGGCTGTAAACAACGCGGCGCTGGTGATTTTCATGGTCGCTGGCGCGGATAAGGCCCTGGCGCTGAAAGCGGTGCTGGAAGGACCGTATGAACCGGAGCAATTGCCGGCGCAATTGATCAATCCAAAAAACGGCAGACTGTTGTGGCTGGTGGATGCGGCTGCCGGTGGAATTCTTTCAAAAGGTATCCGAGAATAGCTGTCCGCTGTGCGGGCACGCGGGAAAACGAGGAAAAAGAAATGGCAACCACGATAACTACCGGAAAAATTGATACCTACCTCGGCGCAAAAGCCGATTCCCTGCTGGGGTTCAAATCGCCGAAGATCGCTAAGGAGCGCTTGCATCTTCCGGGCCCGGATTTTATCGATCGTGTTTACGCGGCGACCGATCGCAATCTCCGAGTGCTCACGAATCTCCAACGCATGTTCGCTCACGGCCGACTCAGCGGCACCGGCTATCTTTCCATTCTTCCCGTGGATCAGGGCATCGAGCATTCCGGCGGCGCCAGCTTCGCTAAAAATCCTGACTATTTCGATGGCGGCAATATCGTCAAGCTCGCCATCGAAGGCGGCTGCAATGCCGTCGCTTCCACGTTCGGCGTTCTCGGTTCAGTCGCGCGTAAGTACGCCCACAAAATACCGTTCATCGTGAAGATCAATCACAATGAACTGCTCACCTTCCCCAATCGCTTCGACCAGGTGCTCTTCGGCACCGTTCAGCAGGCTTACGACATGGGCGCCGCCGCTGTCGGCGCCACCATCTATTTCGGCTCCGACCAGAGCACGCGTCAGATCGTCGAGATCAGCCAGGCTTTCGCGCACGCCCATCAACTTGGCATGGCCACCGTTCTTTGGTGCTACCTGCGCAACAGCGCCTTCAAGAAGGACAAGGACTACCACGTCTCCGCCGACCTCACCGGCCAGGCCAACCATCTCGGTGTGACCATCGAGGCCGACATCATCAAGCAGAAGCTCCCCGAAAATAACGGTGGCTACCAGGCTCTCAACATGGGTGATTCCAGCTACGGCAAATTTGACAAGCGCATTTACATCGACCTCAGCAGCGATCATCCCATTGACTTGACGCGCTACCAGGTCGCCAACTGCTACATGGGCCGCGCCGGCTTGATCAACAGCGGCGGCGCTTCCGGCGCAAACGATTTCGAGGAAGCCGTCACCACGGCCGTCATCAACAAGCGCGCCGGTGGCACCGGCCTCATCTCCGGCCGCAAAGCGTTCCAGCGTCCCATGAAGGAAGGCGTCCAGCTTCTCAACGCCATCCAGGACGTCTACCTCAGTCCAGAAGTCACTGTGGCCTGATTCCAGGTTTTGCCGCTGTAGAGTCCATAGCGTCGCCCGGCTCTCCCGCAGGATCTAGGCCCCATGTAATCTTGTTGCTCTTGCGACGGAATGTTTTTGAAACTTTTTCTTGACTTTTTCTGGCTCCGTGACAGACTTAACCCTGTTGATAAGTATGTCTACAGTATGGGAGCTTGCTCGCGTTTTTCTTTTTTCGGGCAGTCTTGCCAGCCATAAACAACCAAATCGCATCCTTTAGAATCAACAGCTTACGAAATGCAAATTTTGTAAGCCCTTTTTTTGGTATTCATACAAATTGGTGGGGGGTAGGGGGTCACCATGGGTACAGACCGGGCGCATCCCTGACAGAAAACTCAATCACGCCCGGGTAAGCGTGGCGGCGCGTGCCGCCTCCAATAGTTTCTTCGCGTTTTCCCGGATGTCCCCTTTGCTGAACACGGCGTTTCCCGCGACCAGCAACTCCGCTCCCGCGCGCACAATGTCGCCGACCGTATCGAGCGCCACGCCGCCATCGATTTCGATTCGGAAAGACAGCCCCAGCGAGTCACGCACTTCGGCGAGAGTCTTAACTTTATGGAGCGCGCCAGGAATGAATTTTTGCGCGCCGAATCCCGGGTTCACAGACATGATCAAGACGTGATGCACCATGTCCAACACTTCATCCACCATGTGTACCGGCGTGGCAGGGTTCAGGACCACCGCCGGTTTGCATCCATGCGACTCGATAAGCTGCAGCGTGCGATGAAGATGTACGCACGCTTCCTGGTGTACGGAGATCCAGCTCGCCCCCGCCGCTGCGAAAGCAGGAATGAATTCATCGGGATTTTCGATCATCAGATGGCAATCGAGGGTAGCGTTGGGAAGGGCCTTCCTTAGCGAAGCCACGACCAGCGGCCCAATCGTGATATTCGGCACAAAGTGGCCGTCCATCACGTCCACGTGAAGCACCGTTCCGCCGCCGTCCAGCGCTGCTTTCGCGTCCTCAGCAAGCCGCGCGAAGTTTGCGGAAAGTATCGATGGTGCCAGTTCGATGGTCATGGACCCTTGGGCCGCTCCTTCCCACCTCAGAGAAAAGAGATTATACGCGCAAGTTCTTCGCTGCTTGCTGAAAAGTGTGATTCGCACAAGATCCTGGTCGTCACCACGGAATCGTGCGCCGCTTCTCGTTGCTCTCGCGAGCCAGCCCGAGCATGCGCATGACGTGCAAAGCATATTCGGGAGTCACGGCCGGCGCGGCGCTTCCCAGGATGACATCGCGGACATTCGCATAGTAATCGCGGTAGTCGCAGTTGGCGGAGGGAATCCGCCGCTGTTCGAGCGTGTCTCCTTTGGGAATGGTGAGCACTCCCCAATTTTCCTCAGGCTCATATCCCCAAGGCTTGTCCGCCGGAACATAACCAATGCGAAGATTCATTTCTTGCGGATCAAACGTTTGTTTCACAAAACTGCCTTGCGTCCCGAGCAAAACAAACCGCGGGCGCGGCGCAACTGCGAGGATGCTGGATCGAAGAACCGCGCGCATGCTGTTCGGATAGTGAAGCGTAATATCAAAAGCATCGTCCGCGGCGGCGTTTTCACGTTCAATCCGAATGTCGGCTGTTACGGCTTCCGGCAAGCCGAAGAGAACGAAAGCATGATCGATCAGGTGCGGCGCGATGTCGAATAGAATTCCGCTGCCGGGGCGTGAAGTTTCACGCCAGGCTCCGGGCTTAAGCTGGGGGCGGTAGCGATCATAAGTCGTTTCGAACCTTACGATGCGCCCCAGCGTGCCGGCCTCGACAAGCTGCCGGATTGCTTGGAAATCACCGTCATACCGGCGGTTCTGATAGACGGTTAGAAAACGGCCTGTTTTTTCCGCGAGGCGCGCGAGCAATCTTGCTTCTTCAAGAGTTGTCGTGAACGGCTTATCGACAATCACGTCGCGGCCCGCCTCAAGACACTGCCGCGCGAAGGGATAGTGCGTTTCGTTCGGTGTGGCAATCACCACGAGGCGAATTTCCGGCATCGAGAGCAATTCGTCGAAGCTCCGCACGATTCGGACGTCCGGATATTTCTCCGCCGCCTCGTTGCCGCTCCGTTGCACTATGGCGACGAGATGCAAGCCAGGCACGGCCCGAATCACCGGCGCATGAAACGCGCGTCCCGCCAGGCCAAATCCTACGAGGCCGACTTCAATCATGGGTATCCATCTTTCAAGAAAACTGGACGCTAAAGAGTATCGAACTTTCAAATTCCAGTCAGAAGGATTTTTCCGCCGCGCAAAGTTGCTTGAAGGAGATATGTCCTGCACAATGTCCAATCGCCCATGGACCAACAAAATGCAGCGAATGCCGCGGACGGCGGGCATCGTAACCTTCTCATCCTCCTCTTCGCCGGCTTCGTGCTCAGCGGGATAGCGACCACCATCGTTGGCCCGATGTTGCCGATTTTTATCCGTAGGTGGTCCCTCGACGACGGTCAAGCCGGGCTCTTTTCCTCCGTTCAGTTTCTGGCCGCGCTGGGAGGCACCCTGGCATCCAGCGCGATTGCCGCGTGGAGGGGATACCGCCCCGCTTTGGTCATGGGGTATGCGCTCGTGGGCGGAGGTTTAGCGTGCCTCAATGCGGACAAACATGCGGTAGCTCTAATCGCAACTGCGGCTTTCGGTCTGGGCTATGGGTTGATCACTCCCGGCACAAATCTCTTCGTTGCGGAATTGGGAGGCGCAAAGAGTGCTTCGCTCTTGAATCAACTCAATTTCGCGTGGGGCGCGGGAGCAATGATCTGTTCCCCTCTAATTGCACTGGCTCTGAAACGCGATGGGCTTGGTATTTTGCTTTCGGGAACAGCTGTGTTCGGCGGGGTTCTCGTCTTGGGCCTGTTGTTTGCTTCTTTCGGCTTGCAGCAACACCACAACCATGTGAATACGGCTGGTGCGGCGTCCGCCTCGATTGGACTTGGGGTCACGATCGCGCTGGCCGCCATGTTTTTCATTTATGTAGCGATGGAAAACGGCATCGGAATCTGGTCCGCGGAGTACGCCAAGCGGCTTGCGAACGGCATCACGGGCATGACCACGCTGGCGCCGATGTTTTTCTATGCCGGCCTCACCTCCGGCCGCGCTGCCGCGCCTCTTTTTCTACGACGCCTGGCCGAAAGAAAAATAGTGTTGGGCGCTCTGAGCCTGGCGGCGGCAGCCACGGCATTGCTGATTGCATCTAGATCGCTTCCGCTCGCCACCGCGGCAGTTTTTCTGACCGGATTGGGATGTGCGAGTGTCTATCCCATTTACATTGCGTGGCTCGCGCGATGGTATGGCGCAGCTGCAAAGAAAATCGGAGGCACCCTCTTTGCGCTCGCCTCTCTTGGAGGATCAGCAGGACCTGGCTTGGTCGGAGCGGTCTCCAAATATTCCGGCAGCTTGCGCATCGGATTGCTCGTGCCATTTGCCGGCGCGATGATCCTGGTTGGCCTGGTGCTGCTCTTGCGCCGGCGGACGGCGGCCTGAGGTATTCTTAGCCCGTGCAGAATGCCGCATCTTCACAACGCTCACCCACGAACGGGCTGCTCTTGGGGCTGGTGATCACGCTGGCCGCCGTGCTGGCCTACGCTTCCTACATCACCGTTCAGCTCGCCGGCCTGCGCAAGCTTCAGAGCGAAATGGTGAATCGCAATCGGAAAGACTCGCTGCAGCTCCTGCGCGTTCAGAACGATCTCAACTCCATCGCGCTGGCCATGCGCGACATGCTGGACACCACCGAACCTTACCCTCTAACCGCATGGAGTGCTCAATTCGAGCGTATTCACGAAGACTTGGACGCCGGCTTGAAGCTCGAAGAGAACCTTGCTGGAGCGAATCGCACGCCGGATCAGCGACGTTATCTCTCTCAATCAGTAGCGCAGTTCTGGGACGCCGTAGGCCGCATGTTCGCGCTCGCGCAGACCGGCAAAGATGCAGAGGCGCGTGAACAGATTCGTTTGTCGCTGCAAGCCCGCCAGCAAGCGCTCAGTACGGCTGTTTCGCGGCTGCTGGTCGAAAACAACGAAGGCGAAGAGCAAGCGGCCGCGCGCATCGCTCAGATTTACGATGGCGTGCAGCGCCAGCTCTATATATTTCTTGGAGCGACGCTCATTGCGATCGTTCTAACGAGCTCGTATCTCATCCGCAGCAACCGTCAGATTTTTGCGCGTCTCGCCGAACTTTCCGAGCAGCGCAGCGATCTCGCGCAGAAGTTGATCTCCACGCAGGAATCCACACTTCGTCACATTTCTCGCGAACTCCACGATGAATTCGGCCAGGTACTGACGGCGATCGGTTCGATGCTGGGCCGCGCGGGCAAGCACGCCCCGGAAGATTCGCCTCTGCGTGAAGATCTGAAAGAAGTGCAGGAAATCGCGCAATCGACGCTGAATAACATCCGGACTCTCTCGCAAGCCCTTCATCCGGTGTTGCTCGAAGAAGCTGGTTTGGAAAGTACTCTCGACTGGTATATTCCCACGGCAGGCCGGCAAACCGGCCTCGCCCTTCATTACGAAAAGACCGGGCGGCCATTTCCTGTGGAAACGAGCGCGGGCGTGCATATCTATCGCGTGCTGCAGGAAGCGCTCAACAATGTGAGCCGGCATTCCGGCGTCAATGACGCCTGGATCAGGCTACGATTCTCGCAGGATGCGCTGGAGCTTGAGGTGGAAGATCACGGCAAGGGTTTCGTGCGGGAAAAATCGCAACGCGGGATCGGCCTGGTCGCCATGCGCGAACGCGCCGAACTAATCGGCGGCACGCTGGTGATCTCGCCGCATCCCCAAGGCGGTACGAGAGTCCGCCTCCAGATTCCTCGAATCAAAGTGGATGCCAATGGCGCCTAAGATAACCGTTTTGCTGGCTGACGATCACGCGCTGGTCCGCCGCGGATTTCGCCGGATGCTAGAAGATGACCCCGGAATCTCAGTCATCGGCGAAGCCGGCGACGGCCAAGAAGCCGTCCGCCTGGCCTGCGAATTGCAGCCTAGGGTAATCGTGATGGACTGCGCGATGCCGGAACTCAGCGGCATCGAAGCGACACGAAGGATCCTCGAGAAGTTTCCAGAAGCCGGCATCCTGATGTTGAGCATGCACTCCGAGGAAACGCTGGTAAGCCAGGCACTCGAAGCGGGCGCGCGAGGCTACGTATTGAAAAATGCCATCGATCTCGATCTCGTCAGGGCTGTGAAGAGCATCGCGGCCGGCATGACGGTGCTCGACCCGCAAGTCTCCCGCCCAGACGCTCTCAAAGGCGAACGCGGCGGCGGCTTGACCCCACGCGAACTGGAAATCCTGCAACACATCGTAGCCGGCAAGTCGAACAAGGAGATCGCCGCGGACTTGAGTCTCAGCGTGAATACCGTCGCGGTTCACCGCGCCAATATCATGGATACGCTGGGGATTCACAAGACGGCCGAGCTGGTGGTCTACGCGATTCGAAACGGTTTGGTGAACTTGCCTTGAACCGGCGCGATTTTCTTTTCTCAACCATCAGCGCAGGACTGACAGCCGCAGCGTCTCCAGCATGGGCGTTTGCGAATCCAGCTGCTTCCTTAGGATTCCGCCTGACTGACGTGACCAACGCCGCGGGAATTCAGTTTCGTCACAACAGCGGCGCCTATGGCGGCAAGTTGCTCCCGGAAACTCTGGGCTCCGGCTGCGCGTTCCTCGACTACGACAGCGACGGCTGGCAGGACATTCTCCTGATCAACGGCATGGACTGGCCCGGTCACAAGCGTCAGCACTCCACTCTTCGGCTCTACCGCAACAATCGTAACGGCACATTCACCGACGTGACGCGCAGCGCTGGCCTCGACGTCGAGCTCTACGGAATGGGCGTAGCTGTCGGGGATTACAACAACGACGGCTTTACCGATATTTTCATCACTTGCGTCGGCCAGAGCCGCCTCTTTCGCAACACCGGCAAGGGAACCTTCGTGGACGCCACACATTCCAGCGGCCTCCACGGACACCAAGGTTTCAGCACCTCGGCCCTCTGGTTTGACTACGACCGCGACGGCCTCCTCGATCTTTTCGTTTGCAACTATGTTCGCTGGTCCCCCGAGCACGATGTCTTTTGCAGCCTGGACGGCTCCCACAAATCGTATTGCACGCCCGAAGCGTATCGCGGCGACACTTGCTGGCTCTTCCACAATCGCGGCAATGGGACTTTTGAAGACGTCACTGCCACCAGCGGCATTTTTGACAGCAGCTCAAAATCTCTCGGCGTGGCAATGTTTGACTACGACGAAGACGGCTGGCCGGACGTGCTCATCGCCAACGACACTCAGCCCAACAAGTTGTACCGCAATCTGCGCAACGGCAAGTTCAAGGATGTCGCCGTCGAAGCCGGCCTCGCGTTCAGCACCGAAGGAAAAGCCCGCGCCGGCATGGGCGTCGACACGGGAGACTTTGATGGTTCGGGCAAGCCCGGCATTGCCATCACCAATTTCGACAACGAAATGATCGGCCTCTATCGCGCAACGGCTCCGGGAGTTTTCGACGATGTCTCCATCCCTTCCGGCATCGGGGCAGCATCGCGGAACACTCTCGGGTTTGGCTGCATGTTCCTCGACATCGATCTGGATGGCATCCTTGATCTTGCCGTCGCCAACGGCCACATTGACGAAACCGTTCGAAACATCCGCGGCAACGTCGGCTACGCGCAACCGCCACAGCTTTTTCTGAATTCAGGCGCCGAAAAATTCCGCGAAGTCGCCGGGCAGATTGGCGGCGGTTTCGAATCTCCAAAAGTTGGCCGCGGCCTCGCCTACGGTGATTTCGACCGCGACGGCGACCTCGACATCCTCTTGACCACCAACAACGGCCCGGCATATTTGTATCGCAACGATCAAGAGGCGCACTTCCGCAGCATTCGATTTCATCTTCAGGGAACAAAATCGAATCGCGATGCCATCGGCGCGTCCGTCCGCATTTTCCTCGAAGGCCAAAGGCAGTCGCGCATCGTTCGCGGCGGCTCCAGCTATCTTTCTCAATCGGAATTGCCGGTGACTTTCGGTCTTGGCGCGCGCGAAAAAATCGACCGCCTAGTGATCGACTGGCCCAGCGGCCGCACCGAGGAATATAAAGATTTGCGCGCCGGAAAAGCGTATAACTGTATAGAAACAAAGGGGATAGATGCACATTCGGCTTTCTAATCCTTTTACAGTATTGCCAGCTTCTGTGCGAATACCTATAAGTGTTCCCACTAGCTATATCGCCTCCAGCCCTGCCATACTCTGGCTCGCTTCGGGGCACCCCAAACTGAATTGCGGCCGGATGCTACCTAGACATCCGGCCGCTCTATTGATAACCGCAAACCGCGCATGCAGGTGGAGATGATGCAAATCGAAGTTACAAAGCGGTGGTTATCTCGAATCCTGACTGCCCTGACGCTCAGCGCCGTTTACCTGTACGGATATCCCTCGGCTACCATCTCCTACTTCGTCGTGGATTTATTCCATGTCACGCTCGGAATCGTCTTAACCGTTCTCCTCTTCTTATACGCGGCTCGATTGCTCCGCCACGAATCTCTGCTAGCCCTCCTGGGCTGGACTTCGCTATCTACTGGAGCCTTCCTCGGAATCGTGCTGATTAAAATCGGCACGCCCCTTAGGCTGAAGCAGTGGTTATACGCGCATATCGCGCTGTGCCTGCTTGGAACGCTTTTCCTCTTGACCTCTTGGCTCGATTCGAAAGGATGGTTGGGTGACGACCTGCTCCACCGCGCCTCTGGATTTGCCACATTAACCCTACTGATTGTGGGCATTGCCGCCGGCGCATGGTGGACGCGCGAAGTCGCCTGGAGGAACGCGAATCGCATCTCCAATCCTCTGATGCCTCCGGAATCCATGGACCGTGAAGGCGACGGCCCTTTGGGAAAATTCTTCCCCAGTTCCGCGCAAACCAAACACGGCGGCAATATTCCCTCCAAATACTTCATGAAGTCCGACGCTTGCCAGCGCTGTCACGCCGATATCTACAAGCAGTGGGACAGCTCGATGCACCACTTCTCTTCCTTCAACAATCAGTGGTATCGCAAGAGCATCGAGTACATGCAGGATGTCGCCGGCGTGCGCTCTTCCAAGTGGTGCGCCGGCTGTCACGATCCCGCGCTCCTTTACAGCGGCCTCTTCGATACGCCCATCAAGCAGATCGTCGACCGCCCGGAAGCCCGCGCCGGCCTCGGCTGCCTAATGTGCCATAGCATTGTGGAAGTGAAGAGCACCATGGGTCAGGGCGATTTTTTCCTCGAGTATCCGAGGCTGCATGAGCTCGCCGCCAGCGAAAATCCCTTCGTCCGCAAGCTGCACGATTTTGTCGTTCGCCTAAATCCGGAGCCGCATCGCCGCACTTTCCTGAAGCCGTTCATGCGCGCGGATACCGCCGAATTCTGTTCCTCTTGTCACAAAGTCCACCTCGATGTCCCGGTGAATCATTACCGCTGGATTCGCGGCTTCAATGAATATGACAACTGGCAAGCCAGCGGCGTTTCCGGCCAGGGCGCGCGCGCCTTCTACTATCCCAAATCACCCATGAACTGCGCCGATTGCCACATGCCCGCGGTTCCTTCGCTCGATGACGGCAACATCAATGGCCTGGTCCATTCGCATCGCTTCCCGGGCGCGAACACCGCTGTCCCCACCGCCAACGAGGACCAAGCGCAGTACGAATTCGCCAAAAAATTCCTGCAAGACAAGCAACTCACCGTGGATATTTTCGCAATTTCTCCGGCAGGCAAAGAGACCGTCCTGGCCCCCAGCGAATTTGGAAAGCAGGAACTCTCGACCACCTTTGCCGTTGGCGAAGAGTCCGATACTTCTCTCCCGAAGGGCCCCGCCGGCGAAATCCGCCCCATTACTGCTCCCATTGATCGCACCGATGCGGCCGTTCGCCGCGGCGACGACGCCCGCGTCGACGTAGTAGTGCGCACGCGCAAAGTCGGCCACTTCTTCCCCGGCGGCACGGTGGACGCCTTCGATGTCTGGCTCGAACTGCAAGCCACCGACGAAAAAGGGCAGACGATTTTCTGGAGCGGCAAGGTCGAGGACGACGGCAAAGGCCCTGTCGAGCCTGGAGCGCACTTTTATCGCTCCCTGCAGATCGACGGCCACGGTAATCCCATCAATAAGCGCAACGCCTGGGCCACGCGCTCCGTTGTTTACGTCCACCTGATCCCGCCGGGGGCCGCCGACACTGCACACTATCGCCTCCGCATTCCAGACAATGCCGGCGACAAGATTACACTTCACGCCAAGCTGAACTATCGCAAGTTCAGCTGGTTCAACACGCACTTTTCTTTCGCCGGGATCGAAGCGCCCAAGCTTCTTGCAATCACTTCACTCAGTAATCGCATCAAGACGACTCCCGATTACGACGACCGCAAATGGGCCTTCAACGGCGACACCTCGAATGTCTCCGGCAACCTCAAAACAATTCCCGACCTTCCCATCACCATCATCGCCGAGGACACCAAGACTCTGCGCGTTCTCCCCCGAACCGCTCCCCTGCCCCCGCCAAAGACTGTCACGACCAAGGAAGATTGGACGCGCTGGAACGATTACGGCATCGGCTTGTTCTTGCAGGGAGATTTGAAAGCCGCGGCTGCGGCCTTCGAGAAAATCACAGAAGCCGATCCGCAGAATCCTGACGGTTGGACCAACATCGGCCGTGCCCTCCTTCAGGAAGGAGACACCGCTGGAGCGCGCAAGGTCCTTGAGAAATCTCTCGCCACCAACGCGCAGCTAGCGCGTACCAACTACTTCTACGCCCGTGCTCTCAAAGAAGACGGTGACTACGACGGCGCGATCACTCACTTGCGTACCGTGCTTGCGCAATTTCCGCGCGATCGCGTCGTGCGCAACGAGCTTGGCCGGGTTCTCTTTCTTCAGAAGCGCTACGCCGAGGCCGTCAAGGAATTGGAGCAAACTCTCTCCATCGATCCCGAAGACCTCCAAGCTCACTATAATCTGATGCTCTGCTACAACGGACTCGGCGACGACGCAAAAGCCAACGAGCACAAGGCCCGCTACATGCGCTTCAAAGCTGACGAATCCGCTCAGGCCGTCACCGGCCCCTATCGCCAAACGCATCCCGAGGACAACAACGAACGCCAGGCCATCCACGAACACGCCAGCGTCGCGTTGTCTCCCACGCCGCAGAGAAAATCTGCGGCGGCAAAAGCTGCCTCAAAAACATCGCCGCGAGATAGCGTGAAGGCCGGCGGTGGGCAATAATCTTCCCCCAAAGATTCCCAATTGAACTGAGGGACAAATGACCTGGATCAAAACCATCCCAATGGAAGAAGACGCCCGCGTCAAAAATGCAATCGAAGCCCAGCGCAGGCTTTATCCCATCGAATACGCTACGCCTGTCCATCCCGTGAACGACGGTGAAACGTCCGGCATCGTCGCGAGCCATTCACTTCTTCCCGACGTGCTCTTTCATGCTTTTGGCACCTTCGGCGCGCTCATGTCGCCGGATCTCCCTTTGAGACGGCATCAACATGAAATGATCGCCACCCTAGTTTCGATCACCAATCGCTGCCATTATTGAATCGAGTCTCACGCAGAGTTTCTGCGTCGCGTCACGCTGGATGAAACCATGGTCAAAGCGCTGCAAAGCGATTATCGAACTGCGCCCATCAGCGAGCAGGACCGCAGCATGCTGGACTACGTCGTGAAACTCACAAAAGACGCGACGAAATGTAGCCCGGAAGATCACGCCAGGCTTCGCGCTGTTGGCTTCGACGACTGCGGCATTTTGCAAATCACGTTGATCGCCTCTTGGTTTAACTACATCAATCGCGCCGCCGATGCCCTCGGAGTCGGCCGCGAATGAATCTTGGGGGAATGGTGAAGCGTTCGCTCGCAGCAATTCTGGTTCTTACCTTGACAATGTTTCTGGTCGGAAAAACAAGAATCGGAGCGACGCCGCAAACCTCCGCGATTCAGTTCCGCGACGTCACGCAACCCGCCGGAATCCCCTTCGTCCACAACAATGGCGCGTTCGGCAAGAAATTCCTGCCGGAAACCATGGGACCTGGCGTCGCCTTCATCGACTACGACAACGACGGCTGGCCGGACATTTTTCTTGTCAACGGAACGGACTGGCCCGGCCACGTCCGGAAACATTCCACTCCCAGGCTCTATCACAACAATCATGACGGCACCTTCACCGACGTAACCCATAAGGCCGGCCTCGACGTCGAGATGTTTGGACTCGGTGTCGCCGTCGGGGATTACGACAACGACGGTTACGACGATCTTTTCGTCACTGCTTACGGCCAAAGCCACCTTTTTCATAACAATGGCAACGGCACGTTCACCGATGTCACTCAAAAAGCCGGCCTCCAAGGCCCACAAGAGTTCAGCTCCAGCGCCGCCTGGGTCGACTACGACAAGGACGGCCACCTCGACCTAGTCGTCGGCAATTATGTCCAGTGGACGCCGGAAACCGATCTCTATTGCACCCTCGACGGCAAAAACAAATCCTACTGCACGCCGGAATCCTACAAAGGCACTTCCGTCCGCCTCTGGCACAATCGCGGCAACGGCACGTTTGAAGATGTCACCCAAAAAGCGGGGCTCGGCGACGCCACGTCGAAGACTCTCGGCATCGCTGTCCTCGATTTCGACAATGATGGCTGGCCCGATCTTCTTTTTTCGAATGACACGCAGCCCAACAAGCTCTATCGCAACAATGGCAACGGCACCTTCACAGAGAAAGCCGTCGTCGCCGGAATCGCCTTCAGTGAAGATGGCGTGGCTCGCGCGGGCATGGGGGTGGACGCCGCTGACTACGATCACTCCGGCTTCCCCAGCCTCTTGATCACCAATTTTTCGAACCAGATGCTCTCGCTCTATCACAACGAAGGAAGAGGCCTCTTCGTCGACGAGGCTCCGCGCTCGGAAATCGGCCGCGCTTCCCTGCTCACGCTCGGCTTCGGTTGTTTTTTCTTTGACTATGATCTCGACGGCTGGCCGGACGTTCTCGTTGCTAATGGGCACATCGATGCCGACATCCAGCGCGTCCAGGCCAACGTGAAATACGCCATGCCGCCGCACCTCTTCCGCAATGTCGGCAAAGGGAGGTTCGAGGAAGTTACCAAGTCACTCGGCCAAGCCTTCGCTACGCCCCGTGTCGGGCGCGGCGCTGCCTATGCCGATATTGATAACGACGGCCGCCTGGACCTGCTGCTCTCGACGAATGGCGGCCCGGTTTATTTGTTCCGCAACGAAGCTCAAGGCGCCGCCGCTTCGAATCGCAGCCTGCGCATCAAACTCATCGGCACAAAATCCAACCGCGACGGCATCGGCGCAATCGTCAAACTGAATGCCGGCGGCGAAACGCAAACCCAAATGCTTCGCAGCGGCTCCAGCTACCTCTCCGCCAGCGAACTCGTCTTAACCTTCGGCCTCGCCCATAATGAAAAAGCCGACACCATCGAAATTCGCTGGCCCAGCGGCCAAATTGATCGCCTTTCAAACGTCCCCACCACGCAAACCATATCCGTCACTGAAGGCAAGAGCATCACCAACTCCCGCCCCTTCGGCAAGAAAAACTAACCACTCCAGCGAAAACCTCTTTGCTACAAAACAAAACGCCCCGGAATCGGCCGGGGCGCTTCGTTTTGAATTGCAAAAATATGACTAAAACTGGTTCCACAGGAACTGGTTGTACACCTCGTGGTGAAACTGCACTTCGGGTACCTTAACAACAGTCCCAAGGGAGCGCGGGCAGCGGTCTGCCGCGGCGCGCTTCAGATCTGCATAGCGGCCCTTGACGTCTGCTCCAAACAGCGCCGTGGTCCATTCCGCTTTCTCGAAATTCTCCAGAGCGGTGTAAATGTTGTCCGGGAGGTAGCGCTGCGCCGAGCGCAGGTTCTTGATCTTGGCGATGTCCCCGTCGAGGCCCGTCTTGAAAATGGAATACATGACCATGTACGGGTTCGAGTCAGGAGCAACCGCGCGCACTTCTGTGCGCATGCTCTTCTCATTGCCGATGGGGATGCGCACCATCGCGCCACGGTTGACCGCCGACGCATTCAGTTGGTTGGGCGCTTCGAAATGCGGGTCGAGCCGCCTGTACGCGTTAACGCTGGAATTGATCAGCAAGCAGATATCGTTGCCATGGCTGAGAATACGATCCACGAAATCCCAGCCGAATTTGCTGAGCTTCTCCTCGCCCTTGGGATCCCAGAAAAGATTTTTCCCTTCCTTGCTGACGGAAACGTTGGTGTGCATCCCGTTGCCGTTGACCCCGACCACCGGCTTCGGCAGGAAGCACGCGGTGAATCCCATGTTCGTAGCCACTTGGCGGCAAATCAATTTGTAAAGCTGAATCTGGTCGGCGGCGGAAACCACTTCCCCGTAGCCGTAGTTGATTTCGAATTGCGACGGCGCCACTTCCGGGTGATCTTTTTCGTTCTGGAAGCCCATCGCTCGCTGCACTTCCGCAGTCGTATCAATAAACGTGCGCAGCGGGTCGCCTGGCAGCGAATGGTAGTACCCGCCCGTGTTCACGTATTCGAATTTGCCCGTTTCGTTGTAGCTCCGCTCCGCGTTTTGCCCTCTGAAAAGAAATCCTTCGATTTCATTGGCGGCATTGAGCGTGTAGCCTTTTTTCTCGTAGAGACCGTCCGCGTAGCCCTTCAGCACTCCGCGAATGTCAGCCGCGTAAGGCGAACCGTCCTTGTCAATCACGTGCCCGAAAACCAAGACCTTGCCCGAGCCGAATACATCCGCGGGCGCCCAATAAAAAGCGCCCCAATCCATCGCCAGCCGCAAATCGCTTTCGCGCTGCGCCGTAAATCCGCGAATCGAAGACCCGTCGAACGTCAAATTGTCCCAGCTCTTGATCAAGAATTTCTTGTCGTAATCGAGCATGTGCAGCCGGCCTTCCAGGTCGCTGAACAGCACCGTAACGGCTTTGATGCGCTTTTCATCCGTCAAATACTTCAGGCGTTCTTCCTGAATCTTGTGCGTCGCAACTCGTTTCTGGCGTTGCTCCTTGGCTTTCAGATTCAACTGCTCCAGCTCATCATAGGAAAGGGCGAGAAAATTTCGCAGTTCGTTCGACATGAATCTCCTCAATGTGGGATAAGACACAACCTCGGGGCACTCTTCGCCGGCAAGGGACCAGCCGGCCCACTAGGGTATCGCGTGGGTATTCCGAGCGTCAATCAAAAGACCTGATGCAAAGGATGCAAAAGTTTGCAGCAGCCGCAGTGCACTCTGGCTTGCTGCGTGGAACTTCCAGAAAACAGGCTTGGTAGCGATACCGGGATTCGAACCCGGATTTTAGCCTTGAGAGGGCTACGTCCTAACCCTTAGACGATATCGCCAGTGTCGTTCAGGCAGAAAACGATTTTCGCACGCCAGCAAATCGCGCGCAAGCAAGCGCAGTCTTCGGTACTGGGTCAGCTTGAATTTTCTTAATCGTGACAATGGCGGTCAAAATTCAAACTGACCACTACCAGTCTTCGTTTGGCAAGACTCATCGCCGTGATGTACCGGCCGCAATACGCAATACAAAGACCCGCGATACAATGAGCATGGAGGAGCCCGCATGCCCGATTACACCGCAGAGCACGCTCGCGCCGGCATTAACGCAAAATTGCCCGCGCTCGAGACCTGGCCCAATCAGTTTCCCGGCTACATTATCACCACGCGCTTTCCTGAATACTCCTCCGTCTGTCCCAAGACCGGTCTGCCCGACTTTGGCACCATCACCATCCAATACATGCCGAAAAAAGATTGCATCGAGCTGAAAGCCCTGAAAATGTATCTCCTCGCTTACCGCAGCCTGGGCATCTTCTACGAAAATGCCGTCAATAAAATCCTCCGCGACATCGTCGAAGCTGTTCGCCCCGAATGGTGCGTCGTCCGCGGCGAATTCACTCCGCGCGGCGGCCTCACCACCTCGATCTTCGCCCGCTGGCCTGAAATCATCATGAAGTCCAAACGCGGGCGTAAGTAGGGTTCGCCCAGACGAATACGAGATGAGCGCTTTGTCCTGTAGCATCATACAGTAATAAAGATGCTGTTGTTTTCGTTTGACATCATGTTGCATCTCATGGCATCATCAGTCCATGAGAACCACCCTCTCTCTAGATGATGACGTCTTTCGCCTTGTGAAGCGCTATGCCGCCAGCCGCTCTCTTGCCCTCGGCAAAGCGGTATCCGAGTTGGTGCGCCGAGCGTTTACCGTTCCGCGTCCCACACGCTTGGTAAACGGTGTACAAGTTTTCGATCTGCCGCCCGAATCGCCACGCGTGAGCACGAATAAAGTGCGGGAACTGGACGCGGACCAGAAATGACGGCGTTCTTGCTGGACGTCAACGTGCTCATCGCTTTGATGTGGCCCGCCCACGAAGGCCACGCACAAACCCAAGATTGGTTCAGCAGCGCATCCCACGAGGGATGGGCCACGTGCCCGCTCACGCAAGCGGCTTTCGTCAGAATCATTACCAACCCGGCATTTTCGCGCGACGCTGTGACACCACAAGAAGCATTGAAGCTTCTCGACGCCAATTTGAACCACCCCTCTCATCGTTTCTGGGCCGACGAAATTGGTTTTGTTGCCTCCACTCGGCCATTTGACCGGCGGCTGATCGGGCACCAGCAAGTTACTGATGCCTATTTGCTGGGGCTTGCCATGCACAAGCACGGCAAGCTCACAACGATGGATCGAGGCGTCCTGTCCTTGCTCCCTGAGAAACGCACTGCCACCGACTTCGTGGAAATAATCTGACAACCGGAATTCTGACAACTAAGCCTCCTCCTCTTCGCCCGCTGGCCGAAAATCAACATGAAGTCTAAGCCTGTGCGTAAACGGAGGGTGATCGAGCCGGACTGTCTAGCAAACCGGAAATAGCAACTCAATGCAGTCAACCAAAGCTCGTTCGTCGAGATACTCCGCCCAGCCGCTTTGCAAACAGGCCGTTAAGGCTTTTCCTTCGGCGGCTTAGGCGGCGGATTCTGGCGCGGCGGCTGCTGCCTCTCCTGCATCCTCTGTTGTTGTTGTGTGTGGCGTTGCTCCATTTGCTGGGTCTGTTGCTGGTGGTGGTGTTCGACCTGCTGCCTTCTTGCTTCATTGGCATTTTGCTGCGCTAGGCGCTGGTGGTCTTGCTCTTGTTTTTGCTGGAGCTTGTGATGCTCTTGTACCTGTTTGGAGTAGAGCCTGTCCTGCTGCCGCCTGTATTCCTGGTCGAGCTTGGGATTGCCCGTGTTCTGCGGAGCCAGCCGATCGTGAGGAGTAATTTCCTTGGCGTGAGCAAAGGGTGGACGATTGGCATTGCCTCCCGGGTTTGGCGGAGGATTGGGACTGTTATCGGGACGAGCAGCATTGTCATTACGGCGCCGATCGGCTGGCGGCTCGTAGCGTCCGCCGGCTTCCCTTGCTGGAACAACAGCAGAGCCGCGAAATGATCCGGGGCGTTGCGTTGCGGCGATTGGAGGCCTGCCCTGATTCACTGAAGCGCGCAATTCACGATTGCCGCGTGCTTCCTGAATGTGCTGGTGTTGCACGGAAACCGGGGCAATGTGGCGTTCGCGAGAAAAGGATTCTTCTTCGCTAGAGGGCCGCTCGCGGATACCGCTATCGCCGCCGTTGTAGCTGACGCGGGTTTCGTTGCGATTGATGATGGTGGTGTTGTAGACGTTGTGGACTTCAGTGATGTTCACGTTGGTCACGGAACGGTTGTAATAAAAGCGTCCGTTGTCCCATCGGCCGCCCTCATACCCGTGGCCGAAATAGCCGAATCCATAACTGATGCCGCCGTACCACCCAACGTGCGGGCCCCAATACCCTTCATGGAAGAAAAAGGCACCGTGCTCCCAGCCCCAATAGCCGGGCGTCCAGAGGACTTCAACCCAAGTCCCAGGAACCCAGTAATAGTCCTCGTCCTCGGGATCCCAAGCCCAATAACCCGGGGTCCAGATGTAACCGTCGCCTGGGCAAAGAGGCTGCTCATAGACTGGTAACGCTGGAGGGCCAAACTGAACGGAGATGCCCACAGCAACTTGGGCCCGGGATTGAGCCGGGATCGCCAATGATCCAACTGCGAGCAACAACCAACAAACCAAACGAACAATACGCATGACTCTCACCTTCTGGCACGCGCTGGGCTTTCTTAGGTCATGAGAAGTGCGGCCGATGCCGACACCGACCGCACCCTCTGGTGTAAGTCGTTCTTGCTGCCACGAGTCCAGGCCGGTTCCAGCGAGAATCGCTAACGCTTGAGCTGAGGAGAGGAGTTTTGCAGAGCCGCGATCAGGTCATGTGCTGCATCTGGAGCAGTGACATCCGATTCCAGAATGATTTTTGCGGCGCTCGTGGATTTGCCGTAGAGCTTGCGATTCGCGTCCTCATCGGGCCTAAGCGTCGAGCCATCGAGAGATATGCCGGCAAACACACCTCGCGCGCGGGAATAGCTCAGAATCTCCGCACGCATATAGGCGTCGGTATCGGCTGCCGCCGAACGGCCCTTCGGCCCAGCGGCAATAGTTGCATCCGCTCCTAGCTTCACCTTGGTGTGCAGCAGGCTGCCTGCGCCGCGGTCGTTCATGACGAGAAAGACGAAGTCCGTCGCTTCTCCGCCAATCTGCAAACCAACGCTGCCACCTTCAAGCGCATACATGGCTGGCGCGCCCCAAGGACCGGTGAAGTCCTTGCCGGTGCGGCAGACCATCGTGCCACGACCGTAGCTCCCTCCGACAACGAAAGCTGCTTTCAGCACTGAGGGCATGACGACCACACAACGAGCCTTGTTGATCAGGTCTTGGGGAATGTCATCAGGCACCTTGAGGATTTCTTGCATGACCGTTCCCGCGTTTTGCAAACGATCCTGCTCAGCTTTTGCTTCGCTCGGATTCTTTGCCGACAGGAATGGTCCCGAAGTAAGCAGGCCCACCATTAAGACAACCCAACACTTTGTGTACCTCATTCGCAGCGCCTCCTTAAGCGCCTTTTATGTTTCTCGGTGCAAACTACACTTATCGAACGAGCAATCCTTAGTGTTCTTGGTCCCGGCGTTGGAAGGGCAACCTCCATTCCAGACTGGGATTGAATTTGCTAATAGGCTGAGCATTCAATCACATAGACCGATGACGTGGAGTGACAGGCGATGGAAGCGGAAATGCCGTGCGTGTAGAAACTACAAGCAAGTAAGAGGGAATGGTCCTTTCTGGGTACTGGAACCCATCCTCTGCAACGCCTGTCGGCACTGTCAACCTCCCCTGTTCCGCTCCTCCCCTCAGTGGACAGATGGGCCAAGGCAGGGGATAATTTCAAGACAACCTTTTCGGCAGGGGCAGCACCCACTTCAGAGGAGGGGGAATGAGCATTTCTCCAAACGTACCGACATCGCAGGAATCGTATTCCTACGAGTCCCCGGGCACGCCGCGATGGGTTTCGATTCTGCTGGTTCTCATGATGGCCGGAATCGTGGCGCTGGGTATCGCCGGCTACAGCGCGCAGACGAAGATCACCCAGGACCTGTCGGCGCAGCAGCAGCAGAACAAGATCCTGACCGCGCAGCTCGACCAGGCAAATTCGCGCATCGCGGACTTGAAGAGCAAGATGGAAGTCACCACGCAAAGAGTGGGCTTGACGCAGTCTGAGCTGGCGCAGGCCAAGAGCCGCGCCGAAACGATCCGCAAAGAGCAGCAGACGTCCGATGAGAAGCTGACCGCGCAGATTAAGGAAAGTGACGAGAAAATCGGCGCAGTGGCTTCCGAAGTAGGCAGCGCCAAGAAAGACATTGAAGCCACGAAAGGCGACCTGGAAGCGACCAAAGGCAAGCTGGAGCGCAGCCTCGGCGACATGAACGTGATGAGCGGGCTGATCGCGCACAACCGCGACGACCTCGACGATTTGCGGCGGCGCGGCGACCGCAACTATTACGAGTTCACGCTGCAAAAGTCGAAGACGGCGCAGCGCGTCGGGCCCGTGCAGATGTCGCTGAACAAGACCGACCCGAAAAAAGCGAAGTACACGCTGACTGTCGTAGCGGACGACAGGACCATCGAAAAGAAGGACAAGACGTCCGGCGAGCCGGTGCAGTTCTACGTGAAGGGCAGCGCGCGCATGGCGCCGTACGAGATCGTGGTGTTCGACGTGGGCAAAAATCAGATTACCGGTTACCTGGCGACTCCGAAGGAGGGCGGCGCCGCTCCGCCTCCGGCGGCAGCCGCGCCAGCGTCCGCGGCCAGCACACCCGCGAAGCCCGAGCAGGATAAACCGGAGTAGTTAAACAGCATTTTTATTTCTGTTTGATTAGAAGCCCTGTTCCGCGTCCTGGAAACACAGCGCGGGACAGGGCTTCTGTCTATTGGGCCGCCGCGCTAGCATTAAATTGTCCTTTCCTTTGACCTTTTAACCGCGTGTCTTGGAGCAATCCGATGAAAGCAGTGACGATTCGAATTTCGCTATTGATCGCCGTGCTGGCGGCGGTGTGCGTGGCGCGCGCGCAAGCTCCGCTGGAGCCGGCGCAAATGTCGCCGCGAACGATGTTCTACATGATTTGGCGCGGCGTTCCGCCAGCGGACGTTCGAAAGACGAACACGCTGCTGGCGCTGTGGGATGACGCGGATTTTGCGCCGGCGCGTTCGGCGATGGCGGCAGGCTTGCTCGGGTCTTCAGACGAAAAATCAACGCAGCCAAAACTGACGTCTGAGCAAGTACAGGAGTTTGCAGGGCTGTTGGAGAATTCGTTCACGCTGGGATATTGGAGCGAGCCGACGCGGCGAAATCTTTCGACCGGAGCGGCCGTGGCGGACGCGAAAGCGCCGGCGTGGAACGGCATGTTTTTTGTGTACGACCGCACGGGAAAAGAAATGCTGCTGACGAAAGCGATCCTGCTCATGCGCGCTGGAGAGAAGGAGCCGCCGCGGCTGTCACAAGTGGCGATCGCGGGCGTGCAGGTCCTCAAGGTGGAAGGCAAGAGCGGAGTGACGTATTGGGCGGAGCACGGCAAGTATGCCGTGAGCGCAGGCGAAAAACTTGTGATGGAAGATTTGTTGAGCAGGCTGGACGGCAAAGTTGCTGTGGGCGGAGCGTCGCTGGCGCAATCGGCGGCGTACCAGGAAGCGCAAACAAATCTTAGCGGTGGCTTGCTGGAATTTTTTCTGCGGATTCCGGACCTGAAAAATCTTGCCAATGATTCGAAAACGGGAGTGTTCCAGATGCGCCCATTGTTAGACGCGGCGCGGCTTGACGCGGTGCACTCGATTGGAGGGCACCTCACGTTCGAGGGAGTGAAAACGCACGTGCAGGCCGCGATTTTGGGTGAAGCGGTTCCCGGAACACCGTTTGACATCTGGTCCGCGGGAGAGCGGGCGCCCGCTTCGCTGGCGCTCACGCCGGCGGACGCGGTTTCCTACACGTCCGCGCATCTGAATTTTCAGGGCATTTACGACACGGTGAAGCGCGTGGCCAGTGCGGCGTTTCCACAGGCGCAGCAGGGCAACGTCAATTTGGTTGACGCGATGGCGCAGCAGAAACTTGGAATGCCCGTCGCGGATGCGCTTGGATTGCTGAGCGGGGAATTCGCATCGATGCAGACGAGTCCGTCGCTGGACACGGCGAAACAGGTTTATTTTTTTGGGATACGAAAAAAACCGGAGACGCTGAAGCTGATGCGCACCGTATTCAGCGATCAGATCACTTCGGAGCGCAATGAAGGGGACGTTACGTTCGTGAAGATTTCCCTGGGAGGGAAGCAGGCCACCGAAGGTGTGGCGCAATGGAATTTTTTCAATCTTGCGGTGACACCGGATATGATTCTTGGAGCGAGCAAGATGGAGACGTTGCGCGAAGCGCTGGCGCGGCGCAGCGCGGGGACAGGCGGCGCGGGGCTTGCGGGCGTGCCGCAATTTGCTGCCGGGCGACAGCAATTCCCAGAGAAACTGATTGGCATAAGCTATTTTGATTTTCAGAAAGTGGACTGGGCAGCGGCGCGGGACCGCTGGGTCGCGGAGAGCAAGAAGAGCTCCGTGGCGAAGAGCATGAACGCTTCGGGACAAAGTGCTTCGATGGCGAACGCGAACGAATGGCTCCTGCAGATGAATCCGCAGGTTATCTCGCGGCATCTGCACCGTTCGCTGAGCGTGTCGTGGAAGGATTCGAAGGGCATTCACTGGGACCAGTGGGTCGAATAGCGAAGCGATGAATTTGTTTTGCAGTCTGCCTGCGGCGCTGCTCTTTTCTGCCGCGTTCTGTGCGTGTTCGTTTGCCGGCGCACGAGAAAACTCCCAACAACCGAAGCAGACAATTTACGTCAGCGTTGACCGCGTCAACGTCGGAGTGATCGTTACCGATCACAGCGGCCACTTCGTGGAAGGACTGCGCCGCGAAGACTTCCGCGTGTTCGACAACGGAACCGAGCAACCGCTCACCGGCTTTTCCTCGATTGAGGAGCCAGCGCAGGTACTTCTGCTTATCGAAGCTGGTCCGGCCGTTTATCTGCTCGAAGCCGGCCATCTCGAGGCCGCTGTCGCTCTGCTAAACGGTCTCGCAAAAGAGGACCGCGTGGCGGTTGTGAAATACGCGGAAGCGCCGGCGGTGCTGCTGGATTTCACGACGGATAAACAAGCCGTTGAGGCTGCCTTCGGGCAACTTAGTTTCAACCTTGGCTATGGCTCGCTAAACCTGTCCACCAGCGTGTTGAAGGTCTTCGAGGGCCTTGGAAACATTCCGGGAAAGAAATCCATTGTCCTGCTTACGACCGGCCTGGACACTTCTTCTTCGAATGATTCTGCAGAAGTAGTGGAACGGCTCCGGATGGGCGACGTGCGTCTGTTGGCGATCTCGTTGACGGGCGAGCTGCGAAATCCGCCATCCACTGGAAAGAAAAAAGGTGCGGCACCAAGTCCGACGCAAACTGACCAGCGGTTCGAACAGGCGGACCAGCTTTTGAAGCGGATGGCCGCAGCTACGGGTGGCCGCGCGTATTTCCCCGGGAACGCCAAAGAATTCAATGAGGTCTATGGGGAGATTGCGCAACTGGTCCGGCATGAATACAGCCTGGCGTTTGCGCCAGCCGTTCGCGACGGCCTCGCTCATTCCATCGAGGTTCGCGTGGAGGGCGCGCAAAAGATCGCCGCAAACACTTCCGGCTATCCATATCACGTGGATTACCGCCAGGCTTACTTCGCACCGGCGCCTCGGTAGCGATTCTTCGCCCAGTCGAGCGGCCGTGTTAAGCTCTGCGGTTCCGGAGGCGGACTTGGAAAGAGTAAATGGCATTGGAGGTTTCTTTTTTCGGGCACGCGACCCTGCGGCGCTGGGCCAGTGGTACAACGATCACCTCGGCGTTGCGCTTGTTCCGTCAAACTATGATGAGCCGGGGTGGCGACAAGAAGCTAGGCCAACAGCATTCGCTCCTTTTCCCGAGACGACGACCTACTTTGGCGACGCCGGGAAAAACTGGATGATCAATTTTCGAGTGCGCGACCTTGACGCGATGGCGACGCAACTGCGCGCGAAAGGCATCTCCGTTGAGATTGACCAGCAAGACTACCTGAACGGCAGATTCGCCCATTTGAGCGACCCGGAGGGGAATCCCATTGAACGGTGGGAGCCTGCAGGACGAGACACGCCTCACTAAAGAGACGGCCTGATCTGACAAGTTATCTGACTTTAAGCGAGGCTACTCGAATTCCTTGAGGGTCTTGGCCATTTCGCGGAGACGTTCATCCATCAAGGCAAAGACGGTTCCCGGGTCAAACTTCCCGTCACCATTACTCTGCCCGGCCGTCTTGCCAGTGAGTATCTCGATGCCCTGTTCGACTTTGGCGACTGGCCATATGTGGAACTTGCCAGCAGCGACGGCTTCCAAAATGTCCTCACGGAGCATCAAGTCTTCCACGTTGGACTCCGGCATCATCACGCCTTGCGTCCCAGTGAGTCCCTTGATGCGGCAGACGTCGAAGAAACCTTCGATTTTTTCGTTCACGCCGCCGATGGCCTGAATATCTCCCTGCTGGTTGATGGAACCAGTCACGGCGATATCCTGGCGCAGCGGCAAACCGGAGAGCGCCGACGCGAGTGCGTAGATTTCCGTGGAACTGGCGCTGTCGCCATCTACGCCCGAATACGATTGCTCGAAGCAGATGCTGGCGGCGAGCGAGAGCGGCTTGTCCTGCGCAAACTTGCTCCGCAAATAGCCGGCGATGATGTGCATTCCTTTATCGTGGAAGCGGCCGCTGAGGTTGGCCTCGCGTTCGATATTGATCAAGCCTGCCTTTCCAAGAGCCGCCGTCGCAGTGATGCGCACTGGCTTGCCGAAGGAGTAGCCGCCGATTTCCAGAACGCTCAGCCCGTTTACCTGGCCCACACTGGAGCCCTGGACATCCACGAGCAGGGTGCCTTCCTGGATCATTTCGCGGATGCGCGTTTCGATGAGGTTATGGCGTTCCATTTTGGAGGACAACGCGCCACGCACGTGCGCTGCGCGAACCACGGATTCGCCGGCTGCGGCTGCGTTGTAGTGCGCCTCGCGCGCCAGGTCGGCGATATCGACGAAGCGCGCAGTGACCTTGTTTCTTCGCCCCGCCTGACGCACGCCGTACTCCAGCATGGCGGCGAATGCGCCACGGTCGAAGGGATACAAACCTTCCTTCTCGGACAAGGCACGCAGGCGCCCTGCGTATTCCGCGATGACGCCGTCGCTCATGGCCATTTCTTCGTCAAATTCCACGCGCACTTTGAAAATTTTGCGGAAGTCCTCCTCATACTCGTAAAGCAATTCGTACAAGGAGCGATCGCCGATGAGGATCACTTTCACATTGATGTCGATAGGCTCGGGCTTTTGCGCGCTGCCTCCGAAGGGATAAAACATTTCGAGAGGCTGAATTTCCAGACGGTTGTGATTCAGAGTGCGCTTCAGCGCGCGCCACACGCCAACTTCGGAGAGCGCTTCCAGCGAATACATAATCAGAAAGCCGCCATCGGCACGGAGCAGAGAGCCGCCACGCAAGTCCATGAAGTCGCTGGTCCAGCCGCCTCGCGCGTCGTAAGCACGCTGGATGGTTCCGAAGAGATTGGCGTAGGTGGGAGTAGTCTCGAAAATGACCGGCGACTTGTCATCGTTGTCGTGCGCAAGAATGACGTTTACGCCGTAGACTCGGAAGGGATCACGCTCTGGACCACCACCCTGCGGCTTGGGCAACCCGTCCGGCGTTTCTTCGTCGTGCTCGCCTTCACCCTCGCGTTCCTTGAAAGGGTCGAGATTGTCGAGAAGATGGTGGCGCACTTCTTCCAGATACTCAGCGACGCTGTGGCCTGGATATTTTTCCTTGAGTTCTTCGATGACGCCATCGACCAGCACGGAGGCAGCTTCCTGCTCGAGGTAGCTCAGTTCGCTGGCCAGTTCGCGAGAGAGAGTCAGCGTCTTGCGGTACACGACGGTGAATTCCTGGCGAAACTGCTCGTATTTCCGTTCGATGTCTTCGGCGACGGGGCTTTCGAGTTTGCCCTCATGCACCATTTTGGCGATGTCCTCGATAGGCACCATCTGGCCTTCGAGCACGGGGAAAATTTCCGGAAGCGCTACGGCACCGACCTGCATGTGACCCAGCGCAAACTGTTCGCGGGCGATGCGGCGCGTGAAATCATCCATCAATTCTTTTTCGCGGACCGTGAAGCGCTCGACGATGCGGCCTTTTTGGCGCTGAAACGGCTCGCCTTCGAACACCTGAGGAATACGGCGGCGCAGAAAGTCGATCCCTGCCTGCATGTCCTTCTTGAAGGCGTTGGCCTGGCCGCGAGGAAGCGCCAGCAAGCGAGGCCGGTCAGTCAATTTGAAATTGTTGACATAGCAGCGGTCGAGCGATTCTTTAGTGGGCGGGTGAAGCTCTTCGATCATGCGGGCGATGGTTCCGCCGCGACTGGTGCCAGCCAACCCGCACACGAAAACGTTGTAACCCGGAGCGGAAAGTTCCGCGCCCATCTTCAGCGCACGCAGGGCGCGCTCCTGTCCGATAAACCCTTCGCGGAGTTCCGCTTGCGCCGTAGTTTCGAACGGGATGCGCGATAGCTCGCACCTCCACCGCAGTTTCGCCACGGGAAGCTCCATCGGTCTTGGGGCCGCTATGGTGGTCATGAAATTCCTTCGAGCGCGTTACTCTAGCACAACCAAGTGACGCCCCGACGGCAAGACAGTCCGCGTGTTATCGAGACGTTATCGGCGGACCGGGAGGGCTTCCGGCCGGTCCATATATACCGCAAGGACGCTCGCAGCGGCGGCTACCAAGATTGGCCCCAGCACCAGGCCTAACATTCCGAACAAGCCCACGCCGCCGACTACGCTGATGAAGATCACCAATCCGCTCAATTCGGTTCGACCGCCCAGCAGCAACGGCCGCAGGACGTTGTCCACGATCGTGGACACTCCCGCACAAATCGCGAGCAAGAGAATGGCGCGCCCCCAATGTCCCGTGAAGCCAAGCCACAATGACGCAGGCACGAAGATCAGTCCGGAGCCGACTACAGGGACCAGCGAAAAAAAAGCCATTGCTACGCCCCAGAAAAGAGGCGTCGGCAATTTCACAATGGCGAATCCCAGGCCGCCGAGAATGCCCTGAATGGCAGCAATAATCAGGCTGGTAGCGACGCTCGCAGAAATAAGGTCACGCGCCTGCTTCATCATGGTGTCGCGGTGCTCAGCATCGAAGGGCAAAATGCTGCGAACTCCACGGATAATCCGGTTGCCGTCGCGGAAGAAATAGAACATCGCGAAGATCATCACAAAAAGGTCAAAAATAAACGACGCGATATTGCGCAGAATGGTCCCGAGGCGCTCGGCGAGAAAACCGGCCTCTTTCTGAACGCCCTGCTCCACCATACCCGCCACGTCGGCGTTGGGATCCAATCCCGGCACACGTTGCGCGATCCACGCCCACTTTCTGGCCACCACGGGGGCGGCGTGCTCTCCGGCAATGGAATGCTGCACGCCGCGCGAAATCGATACTGCTTCGCGCACGAACAGCGTGGTGACGAAAATGGCCGGCACGATGAGCAAAATGGTCACCGCCACAGTGCTGATGACCGCGGCCTTAGTCACAGAGAATTTCCGCACCAGCCGCTCGTACATAGGGTAGAAAAAAATCACCAGGATGGCCGCCCAACCCAGCGCTGAGAGGAAAGGCTCGTAAATCCGGAAAACCAGGTACATGAGCAGAAGGAGTACGCCATAAGAAAGAACAGTGGTTAAACGATCACTGGTCGTGGCGTTCGTGGGAGGAGCATAATTCTGAGTCGTCATATAATGTTGATAGGCCGGACAAAGGCTGATAACTTCCGGCTTACGCTCCACCGGGTCACACGCGGATCACCGAGCCCATTCTGAATGTCTACGAAGTCCATCCCGCTCACCAGCTACCAGATTCGTCTTCTTGCTGTACTTGCTTTAATCAATTTTGTCAACTTCGCCGCGCGCCAAGCGGTCATTCCGCTGATTCCACTGTTGCGGGACTATTTCCACCCGACGGACGCCGAGCTCGGCTGGCTGCAAGCCGGGCTCCTAGCTGTTCTTGCGGTAGGCAGCATTTCGTTTGGATTCCTTGCCGATCGCTTCAGCCGCAAAATCATCATCGGCGTCGGCATTTTTTTCTGGAGTGCGGCTTCATTCGCCGGCGGCCTGGTATCGACATTTCTTTTATTCCTTATCACACGAGCAATGGTCGGCCTGGGTGAAGCCGCCTATGCTCCCGCCGCGCAATCCATGATTTCCGGCGCTTTCCCCCAGGAGCGCCGCGCCTTCGCGCAAGCCATCTTTGCTTCCGGGATGTTGCTCGGCGGAGCATGCGGAGGCGCACTTGGCGGCGTCATCGGGGCGCATTACGGGTGGAAATATGTTCTTTTTGTAATGGCCTTTGCCGGCGCTCTCCCTGGGCTTGCCCTTTGGGGGATGGAGGAGCCCCCGCGTGGACCCCGATGTGAGGTTGTGCCCATCCGGCGGCTGCTCAGCGTTCCCGCATTCGTCGCCATGATTGCCGCGGGAATCTGCATCACTTTTTCCACTGTGTCACTCATTTCATGGGGAGTGGACTTCGCGAAAAACTACAAAGATTTCAGCCTGCGTGAAGCTTCTGTCTCCCTTTCGCTGATTACGCTTTTCTCCCTGGTGCTCGGAGTTTTGGTCGGCGGGTACGTCGCGGATCGCCTGCATCGAATATTTGCTTACGGCCGGATTATCGCTGTGGCAGTTGCTTTCCTTCTTGCGGCGCCATTTCTCTTGCTAGCCATCCAGTCGGAAGAAAAATCAGTGGTGCTCGTCGGCCTTTTCGTCGCAAGCTTTTTCATGTCCTGGTATCACGGTCCGGTCACCGCTGTCCTTCACGACATGATGCCGCGCCGTGCGCACGCGACTTCGGTTGGCGTTTACATGTTCGCGACGCAACTGATCGGTGGCCTTGGTCCGGCGGTGGTCGGCAAAATCTCCGATCTTCGCGATTTGCAACTGGGCCTGCAAATCGCGGTGGCCGTCATGGTTTGCGGCGCGCTGCTGATGCTGCTGGTCATCCACTTTATTCGCCGCGACGGCCTGCGCCATCCAACGCTCGACGCCTTCCACGCCGAACCAGGCGACTGAAATTCGAGCGCACCGGCAATACCGTTCGCCACTCTGGAACGCGAAGTTGAGATTATTACTTGATGCCGACCTGGTTGATCAGGCGGAGGACTTCGGCTTCTGGGACATCGTAGAGAGGACGCATGTCGTCTTCTTCAAGCCGCTCGCGCAGGTATTCCGCGGCGACGAAACTCGCTTCACGGTCGGTCAGATCACGCTCAGCCTTCGCACGGAATTTGACAAACGCGGTGTGCGCCAATCCGACCACATGGGCCTGGCCATCGACAAAAAACTTCGTGTCAATGGTGTCCGCGTGGCGCGTGGCAATACCATTCCACATATGCGAGAACCGGCATTGGTACGTTTCCCCGCTCAATTTGGAAGTGACTTCAAAGGCGCCGATGAATTGGCTCATCGCGCCGGTATTCGCAAGCACTGGGCGTGTCGTCATGCGGTCTCCTTCGCCGGCTGCTCGGTTACAGTTTACGTTGAGACGCTTAGCGGCTCACAGCCGCAGCCGTCTCTACTTGCGAGTAGCTCCTAATCGCGGCGCCAACTCCCGCGCCACTCGGCACGCGGAAGCCCTGGTCGAGCAAACACTTCTCCAGGGCAGCCAGGAACAGCAGAACGAACGGCTTCTGGCTACAGTAGCCCATGAGGCCGACGCGCCAGATTTTTCCCCTCACAGGTCCGAAGCCGCCGGCGATTTCGATGTTGAACTCGTCGAGCAGCTGATTGCGAACTTTCCCATCGTCAATGCCACTGGGAATCATTACTGCGGTGACCGTTGGCAAACGGTCGGCAGGATTCTTGACGAGTAGATCGAGCCCCATGGCTTCGAGGCCGGCGATCAGCGCGAGCTGATTCACACGATGCCGCTCCCAGCGCGCTTCCAGGCCTTCTTCGACGACGAGGCGCATCGCTTCGCGCAACGCGAAAATCAGGGAGATCGGCGGCGTGTGATGATACAGCCGGTCTTTGCCCCAGTAATTCATCGCGGTCGTTAAGTCAAAATACCAGCTCTGCACTTTCGTCTTGCGCTTGCGGAAGACTTCCTCGGCGGCGGGGCTCACCGTGATGGGCGACATTCCGGGGGGCGCGCTGATGGCCTTTTGCGATCCGCTGAAGCAAATATCGATGCGCTGCTTGTCCACATCGATGGGCACAGCCGCGAGCGACGCAACCGTATCCACAATAAGCAGCGCCCCGAGTTCGTCCGCGACCTTGCGGTAAGCATCGATACCAGTAATCACACCAGTGGAGGTTTCACCGTGCGCGAAGCCGATAATCTTGATTTTTTTGCCTTTGCCTGCGCGTCGTACATCTTCCGCGTCGACCGGCTTTCCGTACGGCGCTTCTACCTTCTGCACTTTCGACGACGCTCGTGTAGCAATCTCATACATGCGCTCGGAGAAAACGCCGTTGACCGCCACGATGCCTTCGTCGCCCTCTTCCAGCGTGTTCAGCACCGCCGCTTCAATCCCGCCTGAACCGGAAGCCGAAAGCGGCATGGTAATGCGGTTTTCCGTCTGAAAAATCTGACGAAGGAGGATTTGCGTCTCGTCCATGCACCCTTTGAACCATGGGTCCATGTGCCCGACCAGCGGCGTGGCCATGGCGCGATAGACGCGCGGATCGATGGAAGACGGCCCAGGAGTTAACATCAACCGTACGGGAGGAGTGAGTTCGCCAACGTGTTGCGTCATGACGTGTTGCCCTTCTTTATTCTTGCGCTTGATTCTCGCTCAGGAATCTTGAAACGCCCGCGAATGCGCTATCGGAGACTTTCCCTGCCGCGGCGGGAACTTTAATTTTCGCGCAATCCCCAGGCTCACGCAACCGACAAATTGGCTGCGCCCACGCACAGCTGGGCCTGATTGGAAAATAGCGGCAGATCCTGGACAGGCTCCTGGCTTAACTACTTCTGTAAATTTAAATACTAATATTAAGCACAGGGGTACTAACGTTATTCTAATGCGCTGGCCCTCCGAGGCGGATTCCGGGTCTGCTTGCTGTAAGATACCGAGCTGTGACGGCCCTGCCTCCCAACGTACAGCTGAAAGACCTGCGCTCGCGGCTGGGCATTACAACCCGCGATGTGGCGGAATTTAGCCAGCGTATCGCGGAGGCGGAAGGCAATCCGGAGTTCCAGATCTCCAATGCCTGGCTTACTCAAATCGAGAATTCGGACTCCGTTCCGAGCATATTCAAGCTGTACAGTCTGAGCGCTATTTACCGGATGAAGTTCACCGACCTGCTGCTCCTGTATGGGCTTGACCTGCAGAAGTTGGGGATGCATCAGCTTGCTGCCCCGCTGCCGCACACGCACCTGACCTCGCTTGAAGTCTACGACGGAGACCGTACGGTTTCGTTTCCCATCCGGTTTGATAGATCCTTCGATCTGGACAACACCAACCTCCTCTCGCGCATAGTGGAACTTTGGGGAGAAGTACCCATCGCGCTGATTCAACACCTGGACATCCGGCACAGCCAGTATGGCTACGTTGGTCTCCAGGATTACACGCTCTTTCCGCTTCTGCGGCCTGGTTCTTTCGTGCAAATCGATTCACGTGTGAGAAAAGTGCAGCCGCTTCGCCGTCGCACCGAGTTTGACCGCCCCATCTATTTCGTAGAGCTGCGCGACGGCTATGCTTGCGCATGGTGTGATCTTCTGGACGACCACCTCCTGCTACTGCCCCATCCTCTTTCTCCATGCAGCGTGCGAAAATTCAAGTTTGGAACCGACGCGGAGATCGTCGGGCAGGTTACGGCCGTAGCAATGAGGCTCAGTGACTCGAGTGATTCTGCGCCTGACGATAACGCAAAATTGCTAAGGCGAGTCTGAGATTGGAAGTAAAGAGGCGAGCCACCGTCAAATTCACTTCGGCAGGAATCGCCACACGGTACGGCTCCAGTCTCTGCCACGCGCGCAAAAACTCGTGAGGATTCTCGCGGGTAGATTGCAGATAGGCCTCAAGGTCGCTGACCAAACTCTGCAACGAAAAGGCGGAGAGTTTGTAAAACGCCTGCCGGTGAGCGATTTCCAGCGCTTTGCGTGCGACTTCCGGTCGGAAGCGGTTGGCGAGCCCCTCGTGATAATAGTTTCCGGAGTTGTAATCGCGCGTGGAGGCCAGATAAATCAGGCGCCCGAGATCACAGGGAATCCGGACGAGCGTCCGGGTCAAGAGGTCGTCGTAGGCCTCTTGCACCGGAACGAGTTTGACCGCAGAGCTCATGGTTACCGCTTTCCCGATACGGCAGACGCGATGCAATTAGGAAGACTGCATACCATCCATTTCGCGCGATTGGGCTCCTGATTCGAACTCCCTTAGGACATTGCTAATGCGCTGAGTAAGTTTGTCTGCGCGCAAGGCCATCCATTGCAGCCGCTGCAGGCCCCCCAATCCAATCAAAAGAAAAAGGGCTCCGCAAATCAACCTAAGCTGTCCGTATTGCAGGAGTATCCTGGCCTCCGTCTTGAATTCGATATCCGCACTCAGCCGGCTCGCTTCCAAATGGCGGCGCATGATTCGGCGGATGGCCGCTGCGGTTTGCTGCACCCAAAGCAGCGCCACGGCATTGCGCTCCCGGAGGAAGAGCCGCTTCAAATCGACCGATTCCATCTGAGAAATGAATTCGAAGTCCCGGCTTGAAAAGATTTGCGAAACGAATTCAGGTGGGCATGCATCGGTGATGTCGTCCTGGCCGGTCAGCCAATCCTCCATAACGGCAGGTGAATGTCGCGAGGCCGATTGTCCCCGGATCCATACGAGTATCACTACAAGAAGGACAGCGGCTCCGATTAGTGCAGTCGTGGTTCCGATCACGAGCCCACCACCTTCGCCAGGTATGCGCGTCCTTCTCGCAATCTCTGACCCGTCGCAGCAGCAATTCTTTGGTATTGCTCTTCCAGGCGCACTGCTCTTCTTGGTTCAGGGTTCGGAGCGTAGGACCACAAATGCAAGCTCCAGAGACCAAGGACCATGAGATAGGAGCCGGGACTGACGTGGGCCCAGAAACGGTAAAAGCTGCTCGCGGTATTGGTTACGAACGTCAGTTGAATTACGCTGATTCCCACAAACAGGCCATAACCTAGAAGAATGCCTCTTAGATTTCTGCCGAAGGGAATTGCATAAAACAGGAAGAGCGCCACAAGCGCAATAATCGCCAGACTTTGCACGGTCCTAAGCGCGCGCTCAAATTCTATCGTGGTCGTTACGGACCACCAGTGCGGGTAGTTCCACATCTCGACCAGCGCTTTCGTGAAGGCCATCACAAACACGAAGGCGAGCAGATTTCTAGCCATTCGCGCCGTGCCAGGATAGGCAGCCAGTCCCACGCGGTAAATCTCGAAGACCACCGCACAGCCGACCAAAACGCCGGAATACTCTGTGATCCAATAAACAGGTAGATAAAGCTGCGGGCGGGCGTGGTATATCGAAAAGCGCAGCAGAGACTGCAACCACACGAATAAAATGTAGGCGTAAAAGACCGGATATCGGGCGAGCAGTTTGCCTTGAAGCCCTCGAACTAACAGCAAAGTCTCCAGGGCAATGCTGCCCCACCAAATGACTTGCCCGAGCATTTTCCTCCGGAGCGGGCCTGGACAGGCTCTCGGGAGCAAATGCTAGCACGACCGGGGGGAAGAGAGCAGAGCGTCTTCCCCCCGCGCGTCATTCCTTTAGGACACTACACCAGCCAAGGTAGTGGGGTCGGCGGTGGCTGGGGGTCACCACCATCGGCGATCAAGGTGACCGCTCCATTGGATTGTATTGCCGGCAAGCTATGCTTTCCTGCGTTCAAGAATGGAGCCGGGACTGCCCCCAAAAAAATAGCTACAGCAGCGGATAAAACCAACGTTGCAAATGCTACCTGGGTTCGCGATTTCGTCATTTGACTCTCCTTGGAGAAATAGAAACGATGGCGGCTTGGATCGTGACGCCCCATTCGTGGCCCTGAGGGAGGCTACGAGAAAAACTGAAAAGGCGCGCTGTGGGCCGCTATCTGGTTAGCATCCCAACCAAGAGTGGGGCCGAAGTGTCTTGGCGGCGGGCCGATAACGCGGGATCGAAAATGAAATAAGGAGAACCGCAGTGGCAGAAATGCGATTCAAACTGCGCTCTAAATGAAACTGCAAGGTCAAAGGACCGTCCACTCCACGTGGTGCTCGTGGCAATGCACACCAGGTTCCGCGATAGCCTCATTTTTGGCTTGGAAATGGGGAAACTGCCGCTTTGCACCCTATGACAGGTCGCTTCATGGCTGATACCGACCGTAAATGTCTCGCCATTTAGAAGGGCTTCCGGAGACGCTCCGGCACCTTTGTGGCAACCGAGCGATTTCCAATGCACTTTGGCTGAGCACGCCTCAGCGGTTGTGATCCCAATCAAGCCATCATTTCCAGTATTTCGCTACTTGCCCCGAACGAATACTCAATCATGGGTGCAGAGAGCCAAAAAGTTAAACGCTTCAGGCATCCAGACAAGTCCTACATATTTGCCCACCGTTTTTGGTTCCAGAAGAAGAGAACTTCAACAGCATCACCGTGGTCGGTCAATTTCCCATCAGGAGGACGAAGCATTGTGAATATCCAAAAGGGAGAGCGGTGGCGTTGTCAGAATGAAATATGCGGAAGCGAAATCCTCGTGACCAGGCCAAGCCGCTCGCAAGGAGGCTCCAACCTGCGATGTTCGTGTGGCGAAATCATGAAGAAATCCTATGCCCAGCCGGGATTGCGTTCCTTTGAGTCTGAAGTGGAGGCACGCGTCAAGCTTGAGGCATCGCGAAACTAGCTGATTGACGTTTCCAGACTCTTCGTGCGGGGTGCACCTGGGCCCGTCGCATGAAACGCGGAGGGAAGCTGTCAATATGCGGGTATTCAGGGGATTCGCGATTGTTCTTATGCTGACGTTGATCTCGCTCGGAGTATTCGTTCTTTACAACTCCATGGCACGAAGGAGCGCTGCGGGCGCTGACAGTGTCATAGCTGGGGCAGTGCTCTTCTCTCTCGCTCTTACTTTGCTTTATTACATCTCAAGGCCAACCATCAAATGAAAGGGCGGGAACAAAAAAATAGCGCCGCGCCCATGGGTACTTCTCCTGCGAGCGAGTGCCGCGCGGAATTCATTTTTTATGCGCGAAATCAATCGCGCAAGCTGGGCTCCGTGGAAGTCCTTGGCGATTACGCTTGCGATTTTAGGAGGCCGGACTGGACGCATCGCTGGACGGACTGGAATTCAGGCCGGAATCAGTACCTGAATCTCTTCCTTTGCGCCAAACACGCCCGCGAACTCGGCTTGTTGTAGATTTTGCACGCGGCGCGCCTTCCGTATCAGGTTTCGATGATTCAGTCCCGGCGAATATTGCGGGCAGTTTCTGCGCTGTAGTAAGCGTTCAAGGCTTGGTTGAACTGTTGAACCCTGTCCCGATTTAATTCCTTCTGGATCATGGTTTCCAGGATGGGCTCGAGGAACCTGCCGAACATCTTCAACGTCGTGTTGTCGTGCGTGGCCAATGCCCTCTCCACGGCCCTTTCCGTAGCGGGCGTAACGATTTCAAGGTGTCCCACAAAGACACGCACAGTTTGCGCGGGAGCAGGATGGATCGAGAGCGGCAGCACGCCATCTACAAATGCCGCCGGAACGATGTATAGCAATCGGCTGCCTTCTTCGAACCACGAGCCGCGCCACGTTTCGATCATGGCGCGCGCTTCGTCCTGGTAAAGACCCTGGGCAACGAGCATTCCTTCCAGTTCCCTGCCGAGATCGCCGATCGTGCCCGTGAGTTCAGGCGGATCCAGGATCGCATCTTTTTGTAGCCCGCCTGTGATTCGGTAACCCACTCTTTCACCACGGCGCTCGAAAAGAATAATATTGGGAATTTCTTCCGTGCCAGCATTTTCGACATGTAATTTGCCTGCCGATCTAAGCGTCGCCGAAAGCGGCACGGAAAAAGTGGACACGCCGCGATAAAAAAGAAATTTTTCCTGTTGCTCGCCTGAGGACGTTTGCACGCGGAGGGGAGTGGAGGAGGTCATACGGGCCGCGTAATAGTGGTTGTCGGAATTCTCGCTCGGAAATTTTTCTCTCAGGTTTGGCGAAACCGTCACGGAGTTCCAAGCAATGCTTCCATCCGGGTGTGGCTGGAGGAGCGTGCCGTCAAAAACATTCGCAGCAGGCTCGACGCGCGTTGCGCGAGGATACCACTCGGTGACTATGCCCTTGGCAAGAGACACTTTGACCGAGACGGTTTCCTCGCGCGAATCATAGAAGTAAAGGACGGGAGTTTCCATCCGCACGGTGCCGCGCAAGCCGAGTTTGAAGCCGGCATGTCGAAAATGTTCCACAAAACCGGGCAGGTCCGTGGATCCGGCGAGCGGTAACCATTCGACGGCGCTGCCATCCCTCCCGGCAATAGAGGTAAACGTGCCCCATTCGTGCGCGGTAAGGCCCGAGTAGGCAGGGGGGCCTCCGCCGGCCGCAGTATTTGACGAAATGGCAAAGCCACCGAGCAAGAGGTAGAACTTTACGAGCAATGGCCTTCGTGGCATGGATGGTCTCCCTAGCAACTTTGAGTTCCGAGTACATCCAGCCAAGACGCCGAGCGATGGGCAAGTGTTAACCGCGCCATTGGTGGTCCCGCAGGTTTGACTAGAACGCGAAATCAATAACGCCATAGTGGATGGATTAACTTCGAGCAGGCTTCGAGAATGGCTTGCACATCTTCAGGAAATGCGTTTGGCTCTTCGCTCTCGACATCAATTGTGCCAACCACGCTTTCAGCCGTTCCGTCGAACACGGGAACAATGATCTCCGACTTCGTCGTGCCAAAGGCGGTCAGATACCGTGGATCGGCCGCGACATCCCCGACATTCACGGTCTTCCGGGAAGAAATCGCCGCGCCAGTCAGCCCCTTGGTAAGGGGAAAAGCCGGATACTCAGGCGCACCCGGGCCGCTCCAGACAATATTTGTCACCATTCCCGCCGAATAGTCCACGTCATAAAGCCCGACCCAGCGATAGCCGCCGGCACTCCTGAGAAGTTCAGCGACGCCTTGGAGAGCGGCGACCCGATCCCTCGCTGTCGAAACGAGGCCGTGGAGGTCCATCATCAGCCTGTCGCGCTTCATGAGCATATCGCTCATTATAAGGACATAGCTCAGATTAGCGGGTCGCAGCCCTGCGGATTCATTTCAGTTCAAAAATAAAAATGAGACAGGCAGGAATGCCTGTCCCACAATTCTCGGAGGAGCAGGCGCCTACGCGGCGATGGTTTGCTGGGTGAGCAGATGCGTTGGAACTTTGCGGAGATCCCAGACGATGCCGAGCCACGACATGACCTTCAGCGTGTAGTAGGTGATGTCAATCTCCCACCAGAAAAAGCCCTGACGCGCTGAGGCCATGAAGTGGTGATGGTTGTTGTGCCAGCCTTCGCCGAGAGTGAGGAGCGCCAGCAACCAATTGTTGCGGCTGGTGTCCGTAGTTTCGTAGCGGCGCGAACCAAAGAGGTGCGAGAGCGAGTTGATGGTGAAGGTATCATGCCACAAAAGTACCGTGCTCAGACAGAAGCCCCACACAAAGAGATGCCATCCGCCGATAAGCCATAGCGCCACGCCAAGCGAAACAGGCGGCACCATGTGGTATTTGTTCAGCCAGCGAAGCTCGGGGAACTTCGCGAAATCGCCGATGTACTCGAGCCGCGTGTCGTTGTACTTATCGGAGATAATCCAGCCGACGTGCGACCAGAAGAACCCGAAAAGGGTGGGCGAATGCAAATCCAATTCCTGATCCGAATGCCGGTGATGGTGACGGTGATGGGCGGCCCACCACAGCACACCCTTCTGCGAAGAGGTCATGGCAATGAACGCCATGACGAACTGAAACACCCGGCTGGTCTTGAACGAGCGGTGCGAAAAGTAGCGATGATAGCCCGCGGTCACGAAGAACATGCGCACGACCAGCAGGACCAGGCAGGTCACCAGGTAATACCAGTGGAATGGAATGAAAAAAATCAGCAGCGCGGCGATGTGAATGAGCGCAAAAGGCAAAGAGAGAAGGAGGGAAATCCGCGAGCCATTCGGGAGCGGTATAGACAAATATCGAGAAGCAGAAGCCATCCGGCAAAATCCTCCGCGTCCAGATTTGGACGCCTTTCCGAGCATTTATCGCAACGCAAGAGATCCAGCCGGAACTTCGCGCCACGAACTTGCAATTTTAGTGTACGGTTGCGTTGAAGTGTGGTCAAGCGCAGCGAAGTACAGGTCCCCACTGCATAGATGCCCGGGCGTACAGGTTGGTTGTAAGGAATCCCAATTAGGTTTCTCGGACCGGTGTTTTCCGCATTGTGACAATGCTCACAAGAATTCTTTCAGGGGAATATGCTATCGTCCCTGTGCAGCAATAAAATCAGGAGCGCAGCCTCAAAACGAGAATGAGGCAAAAGAGAAATGGCTGAACGTCCGGTACTCGTTGGACTCGTCCCCCAAGTCGTCGTGCTCGATGAAGGCGACCAGGTATCCTGGATTTCCGACGCTGGCAGTTTGCGCGTTGAATTCGATGTAAACCGCTGTCCGTTTTCCTCGAATGTTTTTCAGGCGCCGGCCGGCATGCGGCTGCTTAGCGGCCCGCCACGCCCCGGAAGCAAAGCGGCAACGTATAAATATCGCCTATGGCTGAACGATCAGCTCGTGGGCCAGGGCGAAGTGATTCTGCGCTAAAAATAACCGCTGGAACGTTTGGGCGCGCACGGACGGAGATGCTCTATCTCCCAGGCCTTTGGCGCAGTTGATAAATTCTTCTCGTTCTTTCTTTGCCGAGTGATAGCCGGCCTTGATGGCGTCCCCTTCTGTCATGTATTTACCCTTCTTCGTTTTTCCATATCAGCGCGTGCCGCGCTTGTGATAGACGCCAGACTCCGTGTTGACCCAGACCACGCCTGCGCTACTCGCTGGAGGCGTTTTCTGTGCCGGGGTTGCCTTTGAGGTGGCTGCGGTCGCAGGTGGTGCAGCACCTGCTTTCGTGTGCTTGTCCTTTTTGTCGGTGTTGCAGCCAGGCTGGCTTTGATCGCCAGACTGCTGCGCCGCTTGCGCCAGGACTGTGACGCTGCCGGCCAGCAACAATGCCCCGAACAAAGCGATCCACAAACTCCTGGTTGTTTTCATTTTGAAGCATGCTCCGCTCAAGTCGACTGGTCCATTCTTCCCGATGCTTAATCCGAGCGCAAGTACAAGCAATTGAGGGGCTTCGACGGGAACTTTGGCCTCGTTCCTGGGGAAATTAGGAAGTGGTCAAATTAGCGCTGGCTATGAAGCGAGGGTGGCGTTACTTTGGCGTTGGGACTTGCGTCTTTAAGGATGGGACAAGAGGCTGCGAAATGGGGACGGTCATGACCATACAGGGAAAATCATTCGTGCGAGCAGGTTTGCTGTTCTTGCTTGCGTCAACTGCCTGCCGAGCGCAAGCGCCCGCGGCGGCCACACCCAGTCCGGGGCAGGGAGCGCCACCTGCAGCCGGCCAGTGGCGAATAACAAATGAAGGGACGGGCCAGCCGCTTCTAGGAAAAATTACGGCGATCAGCAAAGGATCGATGGAATTAGCCAGGCCAGACGGGACGGCGACTACAGTGAAGCTCACAGATAAAACGGAATATCGCAAAGACCGTCAAGCCGCGAAACTGGCCGATTTCAAGGTCGGCGACCTGGTGTTCGTGCGTGGGGAGGAGAAGGCGGATCACAGCGTGACAGCGCAGTTGATCGGCGGGCGCTCCGCCGGCAGTGCGGGAGGCGGCCGAGGGTTCGGTGGAGGCGCAGGTTTTGAGCTCGGAAAGGATTTTGTTGTAGGCGAAGTGAAGTCCGTGGAAGCGCCAAAGCTCACCGTGTTACGGCCGGACAACGTCACGCAGACGCTGGAGTTGAACGAGGACACTTCGCTGCGCCGAGGGCGTGAAAGCATCACCATGGTGGACATCCAGCCCGGCGATCACGTGGTGGTGCGCGGCGCGGTGGAGAATAATGTGTTTGTGCCGAAGAACCTGATGCTCTTTTCTCCCGAGCAATGGAAGCAGATGGAAGAAATGCGCAAGATGGCTGGGGTTGGACCTGCTGGAAGCGGCCCAGACGCAAGCAAGCCCGCGACCGCACCAAAAAGCAATCCGCCTCAGCAATAGTCCACTCAGGGAGATTAGGATTTGAAGTCGAGCGCTCGCCGCATTCTTATATTCCATTTTGCCGTGCTTCTTCTTGCGTCGGGTATCCCCGCGCAGGAGCAGGCACCGCCCGAGACGGCACCAGCGCCACAGTCGGCAGCGACTCCTGCCGTCGCTCCAACGTACGAAATTAATGGTTCGGCGCGGAGCGGAAAGACTCCGCTGCCAGGAGTAACTGTTACGGCGGCTAACACGTTGACGGGGAAGAAGTACTCAGCGGCAACAAATTCCGAAGGCAAATTTGCGTTGTCCGGCATGACGCGCGGGAGATACGTCGTGCGCGTCGAGTTCATGGGATTCGCCACGTTCACGCAGGAAGTAGTGCTCAATCCGGAGAATCCATCCGGGAAGGTGGATGCCGAACTGATTTTGGCTTCCCGGCAGCAGGAACAATCGAACGGCAGCCTTGCGGCCATTGCCGCCGCAGGCCGCGGATTTCAAAGTCTGGCGATGGACAGCGCGCTCTCTGCGCTTGCCGGCGCAAGCTCCGGCTTCGGCGGAGGGGGCGGCAACGGCGGAGGCCAAAGCAACAGCGATCTTTCCAGCCTTCCCCTGAACGGGGCGGGCGCAGAGGGCCCAACGGAGTCGGTAAGCATCAGCGGCGCGCAGGGGCGGACGCAGGATTTCGGCGGCGGGAGCGAACAGGATCTGCAGGATCGGATCCAGGAATTTCGTGATCGCATGCAACGCGAAGGCGGCGGTGGCTTCCCGGGAGGTGGTGGCGGCGGTTTTGGCGGGCCGGGCGGCGGGATGATCGTGATGGGCAGAATGCCGCGCGGGTTCAATATCAATCAGCCACATGGCGTGCTGTATTTCTCGGACGATAACGCGGCATTGGACGCCCGACCGTATTCGCTGACCGGCGTTGAATCAGCTAAGGCGGATTACAATCAGGCGCGTTTCGGCGTTAACGTGGGCGGACCGCTGAACATTCCCAAGATCTTTAAGGGTGGAAACAAATGGTTTTTCTTCGGTGGATGGAACGGGTCACGCGGGAGCAACCCATATGATGCGTTCTCTACTGTGCCTACGCAGGACGAACGAAACGGCAATTTTTCCGCGGCGACCTACAATGACGGCAAGCCGGTTCAGATTTTCGATCCTAAGACCGGGCAGCAATATCAATTCAATGGTGTTTCGAACGCGATCGATCCTTCGTTGATTAGCTCCGCATCAAACGCGCTGCTGCAGTACATCCCTCTGCCGAATATTGCGACGACGGCCTCCGGCCAGAACTTCCATTACGTGACGTCGGCTCCTAGCAATTCGGACACGGTGATGCTGCGGCTCATTCACAACTTTGGCCAGGCCGGCGGACCGGGCTCTGGCCCCTTCCTCACAGGTGGCGCGGGCGGAGGCGGCGGAGGACGGCGGCGCGCACAGAACAACATCAATTTTGGGCTGAACTGGTCGCGCAGTTCGAGCAACATCGTGAATCCGTTCCCCTCCCTCGCAGGAGGAACAGGAACGCAAGGGCTAAACGCCAGCGCGGGTTGGACGTATGGGAAGGGCCGCGTCACAAATATTTTCCGCATGAACTACAACCACAATCATGTTTCCACAACCAACCTCTACTCGAACGTCCTGGACGTTTCCGGGCCTGGAGGCGCGGGGATAACCGGGATTTCGAACGATCCGTTTGACTGGGGTCTGCCGGGGATCAGCTTTACATCGTTTGGGGGACTGAACGGTCCGGTCGCGAGGCGCGAACTGGATCAGACTTACTCCGTCTCGGAGACCGTTGCCTGGAATCGCGGAAAGCATAACTGGCGCTTCGGCGGAGATTACCGGCGCATCCTGCAAAGTTCTCACTCCGCGAGGAACGCCGAGGGCAGTTTTGTTTTTACGGGGTTCGCGACATCGCAGTACGCGACCGGAAGCACGCAACCCATAACCGGCACGGGGTATGATTTCGCGGACTTTCTGCTTGGTTTCCCGCAGCAGACGTCGCTGCAGTCCGGCGCGAATTCCTACGACTTCCGCGCCAACGCGTTTGACTTCTACACGCAGGATGATTGGAGGTTCCGTACGAATCTGTCGTTCAACGTGGGGCTGCGCTACGAGTACAACGGGCCCTATACCGAGGCGCAGAATCGCATCGCCAATTTGGACGTGGCGCCCGGTTTTACGGCGGCCGCATCAGTGCTGCCAGGCCAGGCCGGATTCCCGGCTTCTCTCGTGCGGCCAGACCGTAATAACTTCGCTCCACGCGTCGGATTTGCATGGAAACCGCAGAAGCAAACCGTGGTGAGGGCAGGCTACGGAATCAACTACAACCTGGCACAGTACGGCGTGATGATTCAGAACTTCGCGTTTCAACCTCCTTTCGCGACCACAGCGACGAATACGACGGACGTAAACGGCCTCAATGGCCCCAGTCCGCTCACGATCAAGAACGGGTTCCCAGCCGTTTCGAGCACCACGGTAACCAACAACTTTGCCGTCAACCCTGACTACCGCCTTGGCTACGTGCAAATCTGGAATCTCGACTTGCAGCGGGAATTGCCAGGTAGCGTGATGATGTATGCGGACTATAACGGTGCGAAGGGAACACGCCTGGATATTGAAAGAGCGCTAGTGGTCCCAGGCGGCCAGCCATTCATTTACGAATCGTCGGAAGGAAATTCGATTTTGCATGCGGCCTCGGTACGCGTACGCAGGCGGATGACCAAAGGGCTGGGATTGAGCGCACAGTACGTGTTTTCGAAGTCCATCGACGATGCTTCGTCAATCGGAGGCGGCGGAAGCGTTGTGGCGCAAGATCCTTTCAACGTTTCCGCGGACCGCGGCCTCTCCAGCTTTGACCAGAGGCACAAATTCACAGGAAACTGGACTTACGACCTTCCTTTCGGAGAAAACCGGCGTTTTGTTACCAAAGGTGCGGGGAACCACATTTTGGGAGGATGGCAGTGGAGCAGCGACTTCACCATTGGATCGGGCCTGTATTTCACGCCGCGCGTGCTGGGTGGGGGAGTCGATATCGGGCGGGGCGTGAGTGGATCGCTTCGCGCAAACGCCGTTGCGGCACAATCGATTTCCGTCAGCGACCCGACGACTCTCAAGTGGTTCAATACGGCGGCATTTTGCGCGCCAAGCGCCACGTGCGTCAACCCGAATGGTTCCAATTTTGGCGACGCCGGGCGAAATATTATCGAGGGGCCGGGACAAGTTTCGCTAAACATGTCTCTTAACAAGACTATTCAGGTCAAGGAATCCCGCGCGCTGGATCTTCGCATCTCCGCGAACAATGTTTTTAATACCGTTCACTTCACTTCCATTAATACGGTGGTGAATTCCTTTACCTACGGAGAGGTGACGGGGACGGGCGGCATGCGGCGTGTGACGATGACGGCGCGTTTCCGCTTCTGAAAGAAAATGTATATGCAGCTTCCCAGAAAAGCATCTTCGATCTTCAGCGCAGCGGCGCTGCTGCTACAAACGGCGGCGCCGTCGATGGCGCAACAGACCGGGCAAACGGAATCACGCATCCAGGTGACGAGCGAACTCGTCCTCGTCAATGTGGTCGCACACGATAAAAAGGGGAACCTCGTTCGCGATCTAAAGAAGGCAGATTTCACGCTCTTTGAGGATGGGAAGAAGCAGGAGATTTCCACTTTCGATTTCGAGAATGTGGACGAGATGGCTACTGCCGGCGCGGCGGAAGCGACCGTATCAGGAGTGGCAAACGGGACCGTCCTGCATCCCGGAAAGCAAGCCGCTCCTTCACTGGACGCACGCGACCGTCGATTGATTTTGCTTTTCTTTGATTTTTCTGCAATGGAGCCGGAACAGATCGACCGGTCGATCGAAGCCGCGAAGAAATTCGTCAGCACCAAGATGCAGCCGGCCGATTTGATGGCCCTGATATCGCTTGCTACGAACATGCGTGTGGACCTAGATTTCACGGACGACAAGGCCAAACTCCTGGCGGCCCTTACCGCGTACAATTCCGGGCAGGGCCAGGGATTTGAAAACGGCAACACGGGAAGCGCGGAAGGCACGGCAGAGACGAGCGGGGCCTTTTCGGCGGACGATACGGATTTCAACACGTTCAGCGCCGACCGCAAACTGCTGGCTCTGCAGTCGCTGATGCAGGCGCTGGGCAAACTCCCGCAGAAAAAGAGCCTCATCTACTTCAGCAATGGCATCAGCCAGACGGGCGCGGACAACCAGTCGGCCCTGCGTGCCGCGACCGCGGCGGCGGTAAAAGCCAACGTATCCATCTATTCGATGGACATACGGGGCTTGCAGGCGTTCCCCCCGGGAGGGGAAGCGCAGTCGGCCAGCTTGCATGGGCAATCCGCCTATTCGGGCGCGGCCGTACTGAACGATCTCAATGGGAACGCCGCGTCACAGGAAACCCTGGCGACGCTCTCGTCGGATACCGGCGGGAAGGCGTTTTTCGATTCGAATGATTTCGGCGCCGTATTCTCCCAGGTGCAGAAAGACAGTTCGGCCTATTACGTTTTGGGATTCACCAGCAACAATCCTCTGAAGGACGGACGATTCCGGCGCCTAAAAGTGCAAGTCAACCGGCCGGATCTAAAGCTTGATTTTCGCTCGGGTTATTACGCGGGAAGGGATTTCGAGCACTTGAACCGTGCGGACCGGGAACAGCAGCTCGAGGACGAGCTGGGGGCGCAATTGCCTCGCGTGGATGTGCCCCTTTACGCAGGAACAGCGTTCTTCCGAAAGGACGAATCCCACTATTACCTTGCGGTTTCGCTGGTTGTGCCCGGTTCTCAAATCCCGTTCGTCACGGAAAAAGAGAAGGACAACGCGACCATCGATATCATTGGCGAGGTCCGCGAAGGTGGAAAGTTCCCCGTAGGGCAATTGCGCGACACCGTCAAATTAGCTGTGAATAGCGCCCAAGAAGTCCGCCGCAAGAACGTACAATACAATACGGGCTTCGTACTCGCACCAGGCAGCTACCACCTCAAGTTTGTCATCCGCGAGAATCAAACCGGCCGGATAGGCTCTTTCGAAGCGGATGTGCGGATCCCTGACCTCCGCAAGACACCGCTAAAGATGAGCTCGGTCGTGCTCAGCAGCCTTCGCGCTCCCTTCACCGGCAAGAAGAGCGGAACCAATCCGCTTGTGCGGGACCAGATGGAGTTGGTCCCGAACATTACGCACGTTTTCGCGCCTGACCAGCACCTCTATTTGCAGTATGAAGTGTACGATGCGGCGAAGGGGAAGAATTCAGCACCCGCAGCCACGAACGGCCAAAACGGGACTGCCAAGGATGCCCCGCCAGCCAAGCCGCCGAAGGACAGCATCCGGGTTTTCACGAGCATTGAGTTCCTTCAGGGCGCTACAAAGGTTTACGAATCAAAGCCAGTGGTTGCAAACGAAGTGACAGCGCCGGACCGCAAAGCGGTCATTTTCCAGATGGATTTGCCGCTGCAGGCTCTGAAACCGGGGCTGTACCTTTGCCAGGTGAACGTGATTGACGACGTGGCGGGAAGCTTTTCTTTCCCGAGGTTTCTCCTGCTTATCCGCGAACCCGCATTTGCGCCGACCAAAGCGGCAGATTGAAGCGCATTGAAGGCGAGCGTGAAGCGGTAGAAACGCCTCAGAACAAAAGAGTTACGATCAGTCGCCGACAGCCGCAGCGCTGCGAGACGATTCGACGGACTCCGCCAGACCGCGGCGCATCGGTCCCAGAACGAAGGCAGGCACTTCACGCTCCGGAGCCAACGAAATGCTGGTAGCCTTGCGCGGGAATTCGTTGCGGCGGTCCAGGTACAGCCCCGCTTCCTTCAGAAACTCGGCCGAAAAACCCATGTCCTCGGCGCGATCCACGCCCCAGAACCACAGTTTCTCTTCCTGGTGCTGAAGGAAATCCAGTGCGTCTTCAAGCCGTTTCATCGCGCGGTCGAACGAAGAAGCGAGAAAGAAGACCCCCAGGGTCCAGGCATGACGAGGATAGCGCGCTTGAATGCGGACACAGTATTTCCCAGACTGATTGCGGTCGATGGTGCAGCGGTAGTCGTTACGAACGGAAGAAGTGCGAGCTGCCATGTTGGTTTCACCGATTCTTGGATTGCTGGCGCTGGGCGGCCATAATTGCTTCTGCTCCGAATTCCGGGGGCCTTCGCGGCAACTTCGAGAAACCTAGACAACTGCGTAAGGCTTGCAATTCGGCTTCAAGGAAAGCACCAATAGCCTAGCGGGACGCAAGAGGAAACGCAAGTGCGTCATTGCCAACATATAAGTCTTTTATTTTGTTATATTTAGACTAACCGAATGTCCCGAAGCTCTTTAGTTTGTCGGGCATGAGTTTGAGTTTCCCTTCTTGCTTCAGGCGATTGTCCAGGGCTTTCTGGAAAGCCTCGAATGCCAGGCTGCGCTTGGATTGTAGCAGTTCTTCGGTCAGCTGCTTCTTTTGCTTGTCAAAATCGGATGGATTGGGTTCCGCTTTTTCGGCGACGCGATAGACCAGCCAGTTTTGTCCCAGGCCCAAGGGAGCACCCACGTCGCCAGCCTTCAGGTTGAAGGCCGCGCCAAGCTGCTTGCCGCTGGCCGCGCTGGGAATAGAGCCGTCGCGCGCAATGAGATCGCTTGTTTTCGGCTCCAGGGCAAGCGCACGGGCGGCGGAATCGAATTTTTCGCCCGCCTTGACGCGCTTCATCAACTCATCAGCTTTACTCTTGGCCAAGTCCGTGGACTTCTCCCGTTTCAGGTCGGTGATCACCCGGTCGCGGACCTCTTCGAGCGATCCTGGGTGCGCCGGCAGGATCGATTTCACTGACAGAACGACGTAGCCACGATCCGTGCGAATCGGAAGGCTTGTTTCGTCCTGCCTCGCACGGAAAATGGCATCCTTGGCTTCCTGAGAATTGGCGAGCTCCAACAAGGGGTCCGAAGCGGCAACCGGTCGCGTCTCGCCTACCGAGAGGTGAAACTGCTTCGCCAAATCGTCGAGGGATATTCTTGGCGACTGCCGTATGGTCGTGGTCAATTGGTCCGCGATAGCGCTCGCTTGCTTGTCGGCCTGTGTGGGCACGAAGTTCGCCCGCAGGGAGTCTTTGACCTCCTCGAACGGCTTGGTGTGGGCGGTTTCCTTCTCCACGACCCTGATAATGTGGAAGCCATACTGCGACTTGACAAGGTCCGAAATCTGGCCTGCGCTGAGGCTGAAGGCGGCCTTCTCGAATTCCGCGACGGTCTGACCTTGCGTAATCCAGCCCAAGTCACCGCCCTTGTCCTTCGATCCGTCTTCGGAGTACTTCTTCGCCAGATCCTCGAACTTGCCGCCCTTCTTGACCTGCTTTAGAACGTCCTCGGCCCTCTTTTTGATTTCCTCTACTTCGGCATCCGTCTTTCCGACGGTCATAAAGAGAATGTGCTGGACGTGCACCCGGTTGGGCACCTGAAACTGCTGAATGCTGGCCATATATTGCTGCTTGAGGACGTCATCGGAAACCTGCAGGCTCTGACGAATCTGGTTTACGTCCACCACCGCGTAGCGCACCACCCGCCGCTCGGGCACTTGGTATTTCGCCTTGTTCTTTTCGTAGGAGGAGCGGATTTCGGCTTCGTCCGGCGAAATCTTCGCCTCCAGCTCTTCCGGCTTGATAAGTGCGTAGTCCAGTTTCACCTTTTCATTCTTGTAGCGGAATTCGTCTTGCAGTTCAGCCGGCCCAACACTGATCCCATCGGTCACCAGCTTGCGGAATTTTTCCTCAAGTAAGCCTTGGCGGATGAGCTCCTCGAAGACCGGAACAGTCAGTTGAAAGCGCGCCTGGACCTCGGCGGAATAGCGGTCCATGCCGACAAAGGTGCCGCCGTTGAACGCCGTCGGAACGTACTGACGGATACGGTCGGCTCGTTCCTGGTCGGAGACGGTGATCCCAAGCCGCTTGGCCTCGTATTCGATCTCCTTCTGAAATACTAACTGCTTCAGGATCTGCTGGGCATAAAGCGCCTCAAGGGGCTTCATGTTGGGATTCCGTTGCTCGATCTGGTTCAGCTGCTGGCGCACGTCTTGCACGCTGACGGATTCATCACCGATCTTGGCCACGGTGTCTGTGGACACTTCGCCGCTGACTGGAGACTGAGGAACGAGGTAAAGCAGCATGCTGCCGCCCAGGACCAAGACGAAAGCCCCTAGAAGCATGCGGTACCCCATTTTGCTTTTATCTGCGCCAACCATCCAATGAGTCTCCTACGTCAGTAGACAAACTTTAGATTATAGAAGATATAGGCATGCGCCTCAAACACAATCGCCTTCCCGACATACTTAGCGAGATTCCGCAATCGTAGCGGAC
>Ga0207665_10000042_pt1 | contig 82783 bp, 73 predicted proteins | sample LARL112metaG_FD_184351 | JGI IMG/M metagenome (GOLD analysis project Ga0207665, IMG submission 184351) | Corn, switchgrass and miscanthus rhizosphere microbial communities from Kellogg Biological Station, Michigan, USA - LAR L11-2 metaG... | ecosystem: Host-associated > Plants > Roots >... | reverse complement strand
CGGGCCTGAGCGATGACGAGCCCGCGCCGCTGGACGTCGACGACAACGTGGACTCCAGGTCCTAGCCGGCGCCTAACCTTTACCCATGACGCTTCCGGCTAGCCCGGCCGAGCGGTATGCGGCGTTCCGCGCCCGCCCAGCCGGCCTGACCGCCTTCCAGGCGCTCTACGACTTCACGTTCGACGACTTCCAGGTCGAGGCGTGCGAGGCGCTGAGCCGCGGCCAGGGCGTGCTCGTCGCGGCCCCGACCGGGTCGGGCAAGACCGTGGTCGGCGAGTTCGCGGTGCACCTGGCGCTGGCCGGCGGGCGCAAGTGCTTCTACACCACCCCGATCAAGGCGCTGTCCAACCAGAAATACTCCGATCTGGTCCGGCGCTACGGGCCGGACTCCGTCGGCCTGCTGACCGGCGACAACAGCGTGAACGGCGAGGCGCCGGTGGTCGTGATGACGACCGAGGTACTGCGGAACATGCTGTACGCAGGTTCGGCCACGCTGGCCGGGCTCGGCTACGTGGTGCTCGACGAGGTGCACTACCTGGCGGACCGGTTCCGCGGCGCGGTGTGGGAGGAAGTCATCATCCACCTGCCCGAATCGGTGCAGGTAGTGGCCCTGTCGGCCACGGTGAGCAACGCCGAGGAGTTCGGCGAGTGGCTGGATCAGGTGCGCGGCGGCACCACGGTGATCGTGGACGAGCACCGCCCGGTGCCGCTCTGGCAGCACATGCTGGCGGGCGGGCGGCTGTATGACCTGTTCACCGAGGCAGACGCCGAGAACCGGGTCAACCCGGAGCTGATCCGGATCGCCCAGCGCGACGAGTGGGCAGCGCGCAAGGCGCCGAGCCGGCCGAGCCGCGGCGGCCGGCGGCCGCGCCGGTTTGGTGTGCCCCGGCGTCCCGAGGTGATCGGGCGCCTGGACCGGGCGGGCCTGCTGCCCGCGATCACGTTCATCTTCAGCCGCGCCGGGTGCGACGCGGCCGCGGCTCAGTGCGTGGCGGCCGGGCTGCGGCTGACCAGCCCGGACGAGGCGGCCGGTATCACCGAGTTGGCCGAACGGCGGACCGCGGACATCCCCGACGAGGATCTGCGGGCCATCGGATACGGCGAGTGGCTGGCCGGCCTGCAGCGGGGCATCGCCGCCCACCACGCCGGCCTGCTGCCCACCTTCAAGGAGGTGGTGGAGGAGTTGTTCACCAACGGCCTGATCCGGGCCGTGTTCGCCACCGAGACCCTCGCCCTCGGCATCAACATGCCGGCCAGGACCGTGGTCATCGAACGGCTGGACAAGTGGAACGGCGAAACGCACGCCAACCTGACCCCGGGCGAGTACACGCAGCTCACCGGGCGGGCAGGCCGGCGCGGGATCGACATCGAGGGGCACGCCGTGGTGCTCTGGCAGCCGGGCGTGGACCCGGTCGCCGTGGCCGGCCTGGCCGGCACCCGGACCTACCCGCTGACCTCCAGCTTCCGGCCCTCCTACAACATGGCCGTGAACCTCACCGGGCAGTTCGGCCGGGCCAGGGCGGCCACCTTGCTGGAATCCTCGTTCGCCCAGTTCCAGGCGGACCGCGCGGTGGTCGGCCTGGCCCGCCAGGTCCGGCTCGGGCGCGAGGAACTCGACCGGATTGCCGCCGGGATGAGCTGCGACCGCGGTGACGTGGCCGAGTACGCGCGGATCCGCGCGGAGCTGTCCGAGCGCGAGAGCCAGCTGGCCAGGGAACGGTCGGCGCAACGGCGGGCGGAGACGGCGCGCTCGCTCGAGCCGCTGCGCCGCGGGGACATCATCCAGGTGACCGCGGGCCGGCGGACCGGGACCGCCGTGGTGCTGGAACAGCGACCCGCCGGGACACTCATCGTCCTCACCGCGGGCAGACAGGTCAGGAGGCTGTCCGCGGCCGATTTCAGCGGCCCGGTCCAGCCCATCGACCGGATCCGCGTGCCCACCTGGTTCAGCGAGCGATCACCGAAGCATCGCCGCGACCTTTCGGTCACGGTAAAAGCCCGGCTGGCCGGGCGTGACCTGAGCCGGCCGCGGCGCACCGCGGAAATCAACGACGAGGAGGTGGCCGCGCTGCGGCGGCGGCTGCGCGAGCACCCGTGCCATGCGTGCCCGGACCGCGAGCAGCACGTGCGCCAGGCCGAGAAATACCGCCGGCAGCTGCGCGAGGTCGAAGGGCTCGAGCGCCGGGTGGCCGGGCGGACGCACGTCATCGCCCGCACCTTCGGCCAGGTCTGCGCGGTGCTGGACCGGCTCGGGTACCTGCACGGCGACGACGTGACCGCCGAGGGCCGACGGCTGGCGGGGCTGTACACCGAGCTTGACCTGGTGGTGGCCGAATGCCTGCGCCGTGGCCTGTGGGACGGGCTTACCGCGCCGGAACTCGCCGCCTGCGTGTCGGCGCTGTCGTTCGAGTCGCGCCAGGCCGGCGACGCGGGTCCGCCGCGGCTGCCCCCGGGCCGGGTTCGCGAGGTTTTCGCGGCCATGGTCCGGGTCTGGGGCGAGCTGGACCAGCTCGAGTCCGACCACGGGCTCTCGTTCCTGCGCGACCCCGATCTCGGCTTCGCCTGGACCGCCTACCGGTGGGCGCGCGGGCACGCCGTGGCGGACGTGCTCGACGACGACCCCAACCTGGCGCCCGGTGACTTCGTCCGCTGGGTCAAGCAGGTGATCGACCTGCTGGACCAGGTCGCGACGGCGGCCGATGGCGACGTGGCCGCGACCGCCAGGTCCGCCGTCGAGTCGATGCGCCGCGGCGTCGTCGCCTACTCGTCGGTGGGCTGACCCGGGTGGCAAACGAGATCCGCCGGGTGGCGCCCGACGACTGGGCCACCTTCCGCGATATCAGGCTGGCCGCGCTGGCCGAGGCACCCTACGCGTTCGCCGGGACCCTGGACGCGGAGACCGGTTACGACGAGCGGCGCTGGCGGGATTGGGTCAGCAGGTCCGCCTTCTTCCTGGCCTGGGAGGACGACCGCCCGGTCGGCATGGTCGGCGGGTACGCCCAGGAGGACCGCGGCTGGCACGTGATCTCCATGTGGGTCAGCCCGCAGGCGCGCGGGGGCGGCCTCGCCGACCGGCTCATCGGCGCGGTGGCCGGGTACGCGCGCCACCAGAACGCGCCGACGCTCACCTTGTGGGTCACCGACGGCAACGACCGGGCCCGCGCCTTCTACCGGCGGGCCGGCTTCCGCAGCACCGGCAGGCGCCAGCAGGTCCGCCCGGAGGAGCCCGGGCTGTGGGAGGAGGAGATGCTCCTCGTCATACCCGGGTGGCAGGATGGCCGGATGGGCTCGCTGATGCTGCTGGACGCCGCCTCGCTCTACTACCGCGCGTTCTACGGCGTGCCGGAGACGATCACCGCGCCGGACGGCACCCCGGTCAACGCGATCCGCGGCCTGCTCGACATGATCACCAGGCTGGTCCGCGGCCGGTCGCCCGGCCGGCTCATCGCCTGCTGGGATACGGACTGGCGGCCGGCGTTCCGGGTCGAGGCGATCCCCACCTACAAGGCGCACCGGGCGGAGGAGGACGGGGTCACCGAGCAGACTCCGCCCGGGCTCGCCGTCCAGGTGCCGGTGATCGAGCAGGTGCTCACCGCGGCCGCGGTCCCCATCGCGGGGGCGCCCGGGTACGAGGCGGACGACGTGATCGGCACCCTGGCCGCGCGGGCCGACGGCCCGGTCGATGTGGTCACCGGGGACCGGGATCTGTTCCAGGTGGTGGATGACCGGCGCCAGGTCCGGGTCATCTACACGGTGCGCGGGCTGACCAAGTTCGACGTGGTGGACGAGGGCGTGATCACCGATCGGTACCAGATCCCGGGCCGCGCCTACGCGGACTTCGCGGTGCTGCGCGGCGACCCCAGCGACGGGCTGCCCGGGGTGCCCGGGGTGGGGGACAAGACCGCCGCGTCGCTGATCCGGTCGTTCGGCTCGCTGGACGGGATCCTCACCGCGCTCGAGAAGTACGCGGCGTCCATACCGGCGGGACCCAGGGCGAAGCTGTCCGCGTCCCGGGAGTACCTGACCGCCGCGGTGCCGGTGGTCCGGGTGGCCACTGACGTGCCGCTGCCGCCAGTGGACGGCCGCCTGCCGTCCATCCCGGCCGACCCGGCCGCGCTGGAGGGGCTGGGGGAGCGCTGGGGGCTGGGGTCGTCGCTGCACCGGATGTGCGCCGCGCTGGCCGGCGAGTGACTCCGGCCGGACTTAGGCATGGCCTAGAGCACGCGCATCGCCACCAGGCAGGTGTCGTCCTCGGAATCGGTCGTTTCCAGGGCCCGCAACGCCGCGGCGATGGCGCGCTCCGGATCGCTCACGCCGCGCACGGCCGCGCACAGCGTGGCCAGCCCCTCGTCCAGCGGGCGGCCCCGGCGCTCGATCAGGCCGTCGCTGTAGAGCAGCAGCAGGTCGCCGGGGCGCATGTCCAGGCGGGCGTCCTGGTACTTCTCCCGGGCCGCGCCGAGCAGGATCCCGTGCGGCGGTTCGAGCGGCCGCGCGGCGCCGCCGCGGACGAGCACCGGCGGAGGATGTCCGGCCTGAGCCCAGGTCAGCCTGCGGGTCGCGGGGTCGAAGTAGCCTGCCATCACCGACGCGGTGTGTTCGGGAGCGACCGTATGCACGAGATCGTTCAGCCAGCCGACGAGCCGGTCTGGCGGCGATCCGGTGATGGCCAGGCCGGCCAGCGCGCCGCGCAGCCGGGCCATGCCGGCCGCGGCGGCCAGCCCGTGCCCGGCCACGTCGCCGATCGCGACGAGGACCTGGCCGGTCGGCATCAGGGCGGTGATGTACCAGTCTCCGCCCACCCGGCTGTTCCGCGAGGCCGGCAGGTAGCGCATAGCCACCTGGAGCCCGGGGACGTCGAACGGCTCGTCAGGCAGCGGCAGAATCGCGCGCTGTAGCTCGAGCGTTACCAGCCGTTCCTGGGCGAGCTGTGTCGCAAGGCCGCTGCGATTCATAGTCGTTTGCGTATCGTCAATGTTTGTGTACCCAGCGTGAGGCATGCCGGGGCAGCTTGTCTAGACCTGGCCTAGCCGCGGACCGCCCGGTCCTCCGTAGGATTGACGGGTGGAAACTGACTCTTCGGACACCGGGCTGTACCCGGCCGCCCGGCTCGGCCGGGCCGCCGCGGCGGCGGCCGACGCGGGCATCGGCGCCCTGCTGCTCACCCCGGGTCCCGATCTGCGCTACGTGACCGGCTATGACGCGATGCCGCTCGAGCGGCTCACCTGCCTGGTGGTGCCCGCGGCCGACGCCCCGTTCATGGTCGTCCCCCGGCTCGAACTGGCCGCGGCCCAGGCGTCGCCCGCCGGCGGGCTCGACCTCGAGCTCGTCCCGTGGCAGGAGGCCGAGGATCCGTACCAGCTCATCGCCCGCCGGCTGGGGGAGCCGGACGCCATCGGGGTGTCCGACCGGATGTGGGCGATGATGCTGCTCCGGTTCCGCGACAGCCTGCCGGGAGCGCGGGTGCTGCTGGCCAGCGCGGCGCTGCGAGGGCTGCGCATGCGCAAGAACGCCGCCGAGGTGGCCGCGCTGCGGGAGGCGGGCGCGGCCATCGACCGGGTACACGCGCGGGTGCCCGGGTGGCTCCGTCCGGGCCGGACCGAGCGCGAGGCGGGAGCCGACATCGCGGAGGCGATCGTGGCCGAGGGCCACGCCAGGACCGACTTCGTGATCGTCGGATCCGGGCCGAACGCGGCCAGCCCGCACCATGAGCTGTCCGAGCGGCGGCTCAGCCCCGGGGATGCCGTCGTGGTGGACATCGGCGGCACGATGCCGAGCGGGTACTGCTCGGATTGCACCCGGACTTACGCGCTCGGCCGGCCGCCGGCCGAACTCACCGCGTATTACCAGGTACTCCGGGACGCGCAGGAGGCGGCCTGCGCCGCGGTCAAGCCCGGGGTCAGCGCGGAGGCGATCGACGCCGCGGCGCGCGGGCCGATCAGGGAGGCCGGCTTCGGCCCGCACTTCTTCCACCGGACCGGGCACGGCATCGGACTGGAAACCCACGAGGATCCCTACATCGTGGCCGGGAACACCGAGCCGCTCGAAGCAGGCATGGCGTTCTCGGTCGAGCCGGGAATCTACCCCGGACCGCACGGCGCCAGGATCGAGGACATCGTGATCTGCACCGACGACCGCGGCGAGCGAGTCAACCACGTCACCCGCGAGCTGATCGTGGTGGACGCCTGATGCCGGGGCCGCTCGGTCTCGATGAGCAGACGCGCGCGCTGCTCGACCTCACCCGCGAGATCGCCGACGCCGAGCTGCGCCCCGCCGCCGACGCGGCCGAGAAGTCCGGGACGTTCCCCCGGCAGGCGTTCCGGATGCTGGGCAAGGCCGGGCTGCTCGGCCTGCCGTACCCGGAGCGGCTGGGCGGCGGCGAGCAGCCCTACGAGGTGTACCTGCAGGTCATCGAGGAACTGGCGCGCGCCTGGCTGACGGTCGGCCTCGGGGTCAGCGTGCACACCCTGGCCTGCTACCCGCTGGCCGTGGCGGGCACCGAGGCCCAGCAGGAGCGCTGGCTGCCGGCGGCCCTCGGCGGCGACCTGCTCGGCGCCTACTGCCTGTCCGAGCCGCACTGCGGATCGGACGCCGCGGCGCTGCGCACCACCGCGGTACCGGCCGGCGAGCAGTACGTGATCGACGGCGTGAAGGCGTGGATTTCGCACGCCGGGCAGGCGGACTTCTACGCGCTGTTCGCCCGCACCTCCGGCGACGCCGACGGGCCCGAGCGGAGCCGGGGGATCAGCTGCCTGTACGTGCCGGCCGACGTGGCCGGGGTGTCCGCGGCGCCCGCCGAGCACAAGATGGGCATGCGCGCCTCGACCACGGCGCAGATGCTGTTCTCCTCGGCCCGGATCGGGCGCGACCACCTGGTGGGCGAGGAAGGCCAGGGGTTCTCGCTGGCGCTTTCCGCGCTGGACTCCGGGCGGCTCGGCATCGCCGCCTGCTCGACCGGGCTGGCCCAGGCGGCGCTGGAGACGGCGGTGAGCTACGCGCGCGAGCGCCGCCAGTTCGGGCGGCCGATCGCCGATTTCCAGGGCGTGTCCTTCATGCTCGCCGACATGGCCACCGCGGTCGCAGCGTCCCGGTCGCTCTACCTCGAGGCGGCCCGGAGAAAGGACGCGGGCCTGGACTTCGGCCCGCAGGCCGCGATGGCCAAGCTGTTCGCCAGCGACACCGCCATGCGGGTCGCCACCGACGCCGTGCAGGTCCTCGGCGGATACGGCTACGTAGAAGACTTCCCGGCCGAACGGTTCTTCCGGGAAGCCAAGGCGATGCAGATCGTCGAGGGGACGAACCAGATCCAGCGGATGGTCATCGGCCGCTGGCTGGCCCGCGGTGACGGCCGGTAGCGCAGGTCAGTCCCCCTGGCGCGCCCACCATTCGCGAATCACGGCCCCGGTCTGCTCGGCGTCCGGCGGCTCCTCGGCGACGGCGTCGGCCTTGGCGATCAGGTCCCGGGCCGAGTCCAGCGCGGTCAGCACGTCCGCGGGCTCGGTTGCGACCGGCACGGTCACGACGATCCAGGTCCGCTCGGGATGGTCCTGCGCCTGAGCTTCCAGGCCCTGCCGCCTGGCCAGCTCGTCATAGCGACGAGCCCAGGCCGCCGGCACGTCCCCGGCGAGCGGCATGCTCACCGCCACATCGTGCTCGCGCCAGACGATGTCGATCTCCGCGCTGGTGTCGATCTCAGTCATGGGAAATGTCTACCCTGACCGAGGCCACGATAGCCTCGGCGGCGCGCAGGTCGGCCGCGGAAACCCTGGCCCCCTCCCAGATCATGACCGTGAGCGCGGCGGGCTCGGGGCGGGCCGGCGTCGGCGCGAGGTTACGCCCGACCCGCCGCCAGATCAGGTCCGCCCCCCACGCGTAGTCAACGCCGGCGGGGAAGATCTGCGACTCGCCGTACGCGAGCGGGTACGAATAGCGGCGGTAGTCGGGAATCGGCGGGCGGGCCGGGTCGTCAATCACCGGGTCGCCCCGCACTTGGTAATACATCCAGATCAGGTGGCCGGACGCGCCCAGCCCGCCGACGTCGGGGGTGTTCTGGTCACTGGTGGCGGGAAGCCTTCGCAGCCGGCGATTCGATATCGCGCACAGCTCGTGTGGAGACCGCAGCGCGGGCACCACGCTCGGCGCGAAATCCCAGCCCGCCGGCGGGTACCGCACGGTCAGCGTGAAGCCTCGCCCTGTCGCCGTCGAAGTCACCATCGTCTTCCCTGCCAATCATCAGGTGCATACCACCGGCTCATCAGCTGCATACCACCAGCGTTGCGATCAGCGTGGCGCTGACGAGCAGGCCTCTGCGGCTTCGCGCGGTCAGCAGTATCCGGTCGAGCTGCGGAACCCGAAGCGCGAACCAGAATCCGGCCGTTCGCGCGCCCGCGTACGTCACCCATCCGGCCAGGGCGAGCGGCAGCGGGTAAAGGACGGTGCCCGCGGCGAACACCCAGAAAGCGGCGGTTACCACCGAGGTGAAAACTCCGAAGCCGAGGATCGCGCCGTAGGCAACCGGAAGGATGCCCGGGTCCATCCCGCGGCGCCAGTATTCGGGAACCTGCCACGAGCTCTGCGGGACCGGCAGGCCCGCGCACTGCATGAACGCGAGCACCAGGGCCAACCCGGCCGGGATGACGAGCAGCGCGCGCAGTCCCGCGCCCACCAGCAACGCCCGGGCGAAGGAGAGCAGCAGGGCCATGATCAGGGCGCCCGCGAGGAGCCCGGCGCCGTGCAGGGCGGTCACCCGGGAGGCGGAGCCGGGGCTTGTGCCGCTCACGGCGGCCGGGCCGGGCCGGAGGGCCGCGGCCATCGACAGGCCTCAAGGCGACCACAATGCCGCGACCCCGACGACCAGCCCCAGGCATGTGAAGCCGGCCTCGTGGATCGCGGTCATGGCTAACACTGGTTCGATTTGACGCACGTGACCGAGCGGCACCAGACAGTGCTCCTGCCCCCGCAGGAACCATAGGGCGTGCGGTAGTAACAGCCCGGCCTGTGGTCCTTGCCGCAGTACGTATGGCAGCTGTGCTTGAGCATGCAGTCCTGGAATTTGGTCAGGTGGCTCGTGCCGCAGTACGTCGTGCACATGTACCAGGCGCCGCCGGCGCAGGTGAAGGACGGGCAGGGATGACCGAACGACCCACCGCAGGACGTGCTGTCACCGCATACCCGGCACGGGCAGTCGATCGCGAGCGCCGGCGCTGACCTGAACGCGAGGCTGCCGGCGCCCGCGGCGGAGATCGCCAGGGCCAGCCGCCCGATGAAGCTCCGCCGCGTTATGCGGTTGCCGGCCCGCCGCGCGGCGCTCTCGGCAAAGTGGTCAAAGGACATGCCGGTTCACCTCCACGGGCTGGCCGAGCGGGCTGCCGGCCGCGGCGGGCGGGGGCGGCGGGTTGGTCATCAGCTGGTCGGCCTGGGCCAGCATCTCCTCGATGTGGTCGAGGGTGTTCACGCCCCCCGACACGATGACCTTGCCCGACTCGTCGGTGACGATCGCCCAGGGGGCTCCGGGCACGTTGGCGGCAAAGCTCGCACGGTCGGCCACATAGGGCAGGAAGCCCACGCCCCGGGCGCGGACGTAGTCGTCTGCCTCCCGCTGGCTTGCGTCGATGACCAGGAGGACCGCGGTGTCCGGGCCGGCCGACCTGGCGATACGGCCGAACGCGCCGGTCAGCGGGCTGCAGACGCCGCACGTCGGCGACAGGAAGCCGACCAGGAACCGCTCCGCCCTCCGGCGTGCCAGCTCGGCCACGCCCGCAGGCAGCTCCAGGCGGGCGCCGTACGGCGGCCCGCCGGCGCCGGTGATTCCCGCGACCGGCTGGATGCGCAGGTGCAGCACGCCTACCTGACGGATGAGCGCGACCACGGCCACTGCGGTCAAGACGGACAAGACCCCGATGAGGATCACGGCCAGCTCCAGAATGATCACTTGTCACCCCACCTCAGCCTGGTCGGCCGCGGCCGAGTCCGCAGCCAGCTGCTCGACGATGGCCGCGGTAGCTCGCCTCAGCCGTCCCAGGAGCCGGGTCAGCTCGCTGGCCATGGCCACGAGCGCCGCCAGGATCGCCGCTAAGCCGGCCACCTCGAACGGCCGCGCGCCCGACGCGGGGAAGACGGCCACGACGGCGAGCGCCAGCAGCAGCGCTGTGCGCACGAGGCTGTGCGCACCGACCAGCTCGAGCTCGCTGTTGCCCCCGAAACAGGCGCAGGCGATATTCCGGCCGCGCGCGTACGCGCTGGCCAGCGCGCCACCGAACACCACGAACAAGATCACCGCGAGTCCCGCGCCCGCCTGCCTGAGGTGCGGCGCGGCCAGGCCGGCCAGCAGCAGGACGCCCGCAGCGAGTTCGAGCGACGAGATCAGCCGCGCAACCAGGCCGGTCAGCGCGCGGGGGACCAGCCCGTAATCCGCGATCTGCGCGGCAAAGGCACCGGACCTGACCGCTTTGGGCAAGCCCGCGCAGATCAGCACGATGCCCACGAGCAGAGCGGCCGCCGCCACGATCTGCGCGTACGCCGCGCTCACCGGTGATCCCCGAACTCAAGCTCCGAGCACAGGGGTAACTTCAGCGACCGCGGTGCCCCAGACCCCATAGTCCTCTGCATAGCATGCCCGACCCGCGGGGTTCAAGACCGTACGCACCGGGCGGCGGGCGCCGGGCGGGCGTCGCGATCAGCTGCCGGACCCGGCCTCGCCGTCCTGCACCGCGGCCGGGTCGCCCGCTTGCGGGTGACCGATGGACAACCCGCTGACCGGGTCGAAGAAGTGCAGGTTCGAGGTGTCCACGGCCAGCTCGACGGGGCTGCCCGGGCGCACCGAGCTGCGGGCCGCGACCCGCGCCGTCCACACCGACTTGCCGCCCGCGAGCGCGACCGCGGCCTCATCCTCGCCCTCTTCGCCCTGGGCGGCCTCGGTGATGCTGGCGTGCTCCACCGGCGGCGCGTCGATCGTGAAGATCACGTGGATCTCGCTGCCGAGCTCCTCCGTCACCCCGGCGCCGGCCTGCATCCGCGGCCAGTTCGCGTCGGCCAGGACGGCGTCCTCGAAGTCCGAGGGGCGGATGCCGAGAATGACCTCCCGGCCGATGTAGCCCTCCAGGCCCGGCTTGTCCGCCAGAACCGATTCCGGCACGGCGAGCCGGTGGCCGCCGAAGGTGACCGCGAGCCCGTCGTCGCGGACCAGCCCGGCCATCACGAAGTTCATCGCCGGCGAGCCGATGAAGCCGGCCACGAACAGGTTCACCGGGGAGGTGAACAGCGCGGTCGGGGTGTCCACCTGCTGCAGCTTGCCGTCCCGCAGCACGCACACCCGGTGCCCGAGGGTCATGGCCTCCACCTGGTCGTGCGTCACGTAGACCGTGGTCACGCCCAGCCGTTCGTGCAGCTGGTTCAGCGACGCCCGCATGGAGACGCGCAGCTTGGCGTCCAGGTTGGACAGCGGCTCGTCCATCAGGAAGGCCTGCGGTTCCCGGACGATCGCGCGGCCCATGGCGACCCGCTGGCGCTGCCCGCCGGACAGCGCGGCCGGCTTGCGCTTGAGGTACTGGTCCAGGCCGAGCATCTTGGCGGCCTCGGTCACCCTGCGCTTGATCTCGCTCTTCGGCGTCTTGCGCAGCTGCAGGCCGAACGCCAGGTTCTGCTCGACGGTCATATGCGGGTAGAGCGCGTAGTTCTGGAACACCATGGCGATGTCGCGGTCCTTGGGCGGCAGGTCGTTGACCACGCGGTCGCCGATGACGATCGTGCCGGCGCTGATCTCCTCCAGCCCCGCGATCGACCGGAGCGCGGTCGACTTGCCGCAGCCGGACGGGCCGACCAGGACCATGAACTCGCCGTCCTTGATCTCCAGGCTCAGGCCGTTCACCGCCTTCACCCCGCCGGCGTAGATCTTGTCGATGCTGTCCAGGACGATCTGGGCCATCGCACGCTCCGTAGCTCGGGTCTCGGCCGTTGCTTTCCCCTGGTCGGGCAGCCTAACCGCGGCCGCGGTCGAGGGGTAAGCGGGGACCGCTGGCTGTTACGGGAGCGTAAAGGGTGTTATCAATCCGTTACCTCTCGCCTCGGCGCGCATGCCGTTCGCCTCAGGCCCGCATGCCGTCCAGTATCAGCGAGATCATCCGGTCCGCCTCGCCGGGGGTGTGCTCGACGGCCACCCCGATCCCGTGCATCAGGCGCATGACTTCCATGCCGGTGAGATCCTCGCGCACCGCCCCGGCCTGCTGGGCCCGGGTGAGCAGCTGCTCGACCGTCGTGCGCATCGCCTGGCCGCAGGACGAGATCACCTCGGAGTCCTTGCCGAGCGTGGAGATCAGCGCGTGCGACAGGCCGCGCTTAGTGGCCAGGAACCCGGCCAGCACCCGCAGCCAGGCGGCGAACGCCTCGCCGGGCGACGGGGCCTCGGCAAGCTCGCGGCCGCGGGCGCAGACGGTCTCCACCTGATTGCGGAAGACGCCTTCCTGCAGCGCCAGCCGGGTGGGGAAGTGCCGGTACAGCGTGCCGATCCCCACGCCGGCCTGCCGGGCGATGTCCTCGAGCGGCGCGTCCGCTCCCTGCTCGGCGAAGGCGGAGGTCGCCGCGGCTAGCAGCCGCTCGCGGTTGCGGCGCGCGTCGGCGCGCTTCGGCGCGTCCGGCGGACTGGGTGTGCTCAGCGTGGTCATCATTTAATCAGTTGCAAACCGGAGGTTCCCTCCGTATAGTAACCGGAGTGTCCCTCCACTATACGTCACGAAGCAACTAGCGCGGAGATTCAGTGTCAACTCCCTCCACTCCCGTGACAACGGGCCCGCGGCCTGCGGTCGGCAGCCGCCCCGGACGCCCCGGGATCGCACTGATCATCATGCTGGCCGCCCAGCTGATGGTGATCCTCGACCTGACCGTGGTCAACATCGCACTGCCGCACATCGCGACCGGCCTGCACTTCAGCACGACCAGCCTGTCCTGGGTGATGAACGGCTACACGCTCACGTTCGGCGGCCTGCTGCTGCTCGGCGGCCGGGCCGGCGACATCCTCGGACGGCGGCGGGTGTTCCTGGCCGGCATCGCCCTGTTCACGCTCGCCTCGCTGGCCGGCGGGCTGGCCGCGTCGGCGCCATGGCTGCTAGCTGCGCGCGCCGCCCAGGGCGTCGGCGGGGCGCTGGCCTCGCCCGCGGTGCTGGCCCTGATCGTCTCCGGTTACCCGGACGGACAGGCCCGGACCCGCGCGCTGGCCATCTACACCGCCGTGGTCACCGGCGGCGGATCCCTCGGCCTGGTGCTCGGCGGCGTGATCACCGAGTGGCTGTCCTGGCGCTGGGTACTTTTCATCAACGTGCCGATCGGGCTGGCCGTGCTGCTGATCGCTCCGCGGTTCGTGCCCGAGACGCCGCGGCAGCCCGGCCGGTTCGACCTGGCCGGCGCGATCACCTCCACGATCGGCATGGCGTCCCTGGTCTACGCGTTCATCCGGGCGGCGTCGGACGGCTGGGCCAACCGGACGACGATCGCGGCCGTGGTGACGGCCGTGGTCCTGCTCGGCCTGTTCGTGCTCAACGAGACCAGGGCGCAGCAGCCGATCACGCCGCTGCGGCTGTTCGCCAGCGCGAGCCGCTCCGGGTCCTTCGTCGCCAGGCTGCTGCTGGTGGCCGGCATGTTCGGGATGTTCTTCTTCCTGACCCAGTTCGTGCAGGAAGTGCTCGGCTTCAGCCCGCTGCGGGCCGGCCTCGCGTTCCTGCCGATGACGATCACGCTGTTCGCGGTGTCCCGGCTGGCACCCCGGCTGATGGCGCGCTTCCCGGCCAAGTCGCTCCTGGTGGCCGGGCTGCTGCCGGTCATCGCCGGGATGGCCTGGCTGTCACGGGTCTCGCCCGGCACCAGCTACGCGGGCGGGGTGCTCGGCCCGATGCTGCTGCTCGGCGCGGGCCTCGGGCTGGCGTTCGTGCCGCTGACCAGTGCCTCGCTGGCCGGGGTGGCCCCGGAGGACTCGGGCGCGGCGTCCAGCATGGTGAACGTCATGCAGCAGATCGGCGGCTCGCTCGGGCTGGCCGCCCTGGTCACCGTGTTCGGCACCGCGAGCAGGAACGCGGCGGCGCACCCGCTGCCCGGCGCGACCCGGGCGGTGGAACTGCGTCACGTCCTGGCGCACGGCATGTCCGCGTCGTTCCTCGTCGCCGCGATCTTCGACGTGTGCGCCCTGGTGGTCATCCTGCTGGCGATACGCGGCCGGCCGACCCGGCCGGCCCGCGCTCCCGCGCCCCGGCTGGTCTCGGTGGGCCGGGAGGCCGCGGACTGACCCGCGTCGCGGATCTGCGGAGAGTTACGGCGGGCCCGGGCGTAATGCCCGGGCCCGTCTGCCGCATGCTCGCCGCCGTGGTTGGTCGTCCCCCCTCCAGACGACCATCCGGGCTCGCGGGGCCGGTAGCTGGTGACCGGTCCGAGAACGCGGTGTCTCGTCACAGAACGTAACCCAGGACCAGGCGGCGGCACATGCGCCAGATTGTGTATTCGGCTATCCAATCCGGCGGCGGCCCGGAGCCGGGGTTATGATTAGGGTTATATGAGGGGGTACAGGTGCTATCCTCGACGCATGCCGAAGATCAACGTTTACCTTCCTGACGACCTGGCCGCCGCCGTGCGCGCGGCGGGGATTCCCGTCTCGCCGGTCTGCCAGGAAGCGCTGGCCACGGCCGTCCGCAAGGTGAACAGGGCGCGCAAGGCGATCAGCGCGATCCGCGACCCGGGCTTCGATCCCGGCCAGCACCCGGTCCTGGGCAGCAGCCTGCACAGCCGGATGACGCCGCGGCTGGGTGAGGTCTTCCGCCTGGCCCGGCCGCCCGACGGCGGCCCGGCCGGCACTGGCCAGCTGCTGCTCGGCGTGCTCGAGGAGGGCCACAACCTGGGGCTACGGCTGCTGCAGGCGGTGGACATCGACCCGGAAGAGCTGGCCGCGGTCCTACGGCAGACGGACCTGACCGAGCCGACCCTGGACACCGGCGCCCGGATCACCGACCCCGGGCCCGGACCGGATCTGACCGGACCGTCCTGGCGAGCGGTCGCCACCGCACTCGAGACGGCCATCGAGCTGGGGCACAACTACCTTGGCTGCGAGCACCTGGCCCTCGGGCTGGCCGCGGAGACCGACAGCGTGGCCGGCCGCGTGCTGCGCGATCTCGGCGCGGACCCGGCGGCCACGCGCAAGGCGCTCACCTCGGTGCTGGCCGGCTATGTCCATGGCCGCCAGGCCGATACCCCGGTCGGGACGGAAGTCCTCGGTGAGATCTTGCGCAGGCTGGACGCGCTGGAGGCACGGGTAGCAACGCCGGGCAGCGTCAGCGGATGACCCGCACCGGCACCGCCTGGCTGTAACGGACCCGGCCGAAGTACATCACCTTGACCACCGCCCACCAGTGGGCGCCGGGCCGCGCGCCCGGGGGCATCGCGACCCGGTAGCCGAGCGTGACCGCGGCGCCCGGCTCAGCATCGAAGCCGAGCGTCCACGGACCCAGCGCGTCCCAGCTGCCGAACGGGGAAACCAGCTGAGCCTCGCCCCGCAGCTGCGAGGCCACCCGGTTGCGGATCCGGATGGCCAGCTCGCCCCGCTGCCCGGGCGCGAGGTCCACCTGCGGGGTGAGCACGTCAAGCGCGATCTCGGCCTCGGCGGCCTGCTGATCGGCTTCGATCAGCGGCAGCAGCTCGTCCAGCGGCAGGCTGAGATCGGGCCGGTCCGGCTCGCCGACGGTCAGCAGCGCCGCGTCCTCGAGCAACTGGCCGAGCCCATCCCGGATCCGGGCCGCGACGAAGTAACGTCCGGCCCCGGCCTGCGGCGCCGCGCGGACGCCGAGATCCCAGGCCGCATAGCCGCCGCCAGGCAGGTCGAAGCGCAGCGGGCCGCCGGGCGCCACCAGCAGGCCATCGGGCACGTCGAGATCCACCTGCCCCGACGTGGGCTCGGGGCCGCACGCCACCGTCACCCGGAGCGTCGCGGTGCGCTGCGTAGCCAGGGCCGTCCGGCCGGGCCGCAGGTGAACCGCGACGGGCAGGTTCCCGGCCGGCGCCGGCCCCTTGCCGTGCAGCCAGTAACGGGTGTACACGGGCTGCGCGGGCTCGGCGCCCGAGGCCGGCTCACCGGCGGACTCGGCGGGACCCGCCAGGTCCCAGGCCAGGCAGGCCAGGCCGGCGGGCCGCAGATCCACCTGGGCGGCACCGGCCGCGGCGGGCAGCGCCAGCCCCTCGGCCTCCTCGAGCAGGTCGGTGCGGCGGGCCTGCCCAGCAGGCAGGCCCTGCAGGCGGACCCGCGCGGTTGTTGCCCGCCCAGCCGTCTCCAGCACCCTGACCACCACGCCCCCGGCACCCTGCCCGCCGGCCCGGCCCGACGCCAGCGGGTTGCCGCGCGGCTTGAGCGCGCTGAGGATCACCTCCGGCGGGTCCACCGAGCCCAGGCTGGCCTGCGCGGGCAGCGGGCCGTCGTGCAGGCCTGCCGGGCAAGTCAGAAGATCCCGGTTGTAGTCCTCGCCCGCCGCGGCGAACCCCGCGGCGCGCCAGTCGCCGGACCCGGCGGCGAGCGCGTACTCGAAGGTGTGGCTCCAGTGCTGCCAGGAGAAGCTGCTGCCGTCGGGGGCGGTGCGCTTCTCGCCGTCGATCCACACCCCGCTCGGCCAGGCGCTGCACGAGCGCATCAGTGAAATGTTGAGCGTGCCGTCCGGGGCGACCACGCACCCGGGCGTGCCCCTGTTGAGCAGCGCGACCGACCGGTCCGCCAGCGCCTCGGCCGCCCCGGCTGGCCCGTCCGCGTCGACCACCGAGTCGGCGAGATCCTCGATCACCGCGGCGATCGCGACGGCCAGGCCGCCCGGGCCGTCGCCGGCCACGATCAGCACCGGCAGGTCCCTGGCGGCCCGGACGTCCGCGCCCGGCGCGAACGCTTCGGCGCGCGGGCGCGCGGCCGGCACCCAGATCCGGGCCGACCCGGCGGTCTGCAGCCGCTCTTCGAGTTGCTTCGCGCACGCCGGGTCGGCCGCGGCCAGCACCTCGGCGGTAAACGGGTTCTCGTCCGCCCGGCCGAGCGTGATCCGGAAGTCCGGCAGGTTGGAATCCAGGTCGATGGCGCCGTAGCGGGGGCCGTCCGGCCGCGAGCAGGTCGCGGTGACGCCCTGGCCGGCCAGCGCGGCCAGCAGGTCCCTGACCTGCGCGCGGCACCCGTCCGGGGCTATCACCTCGGCCACCCCGATGGCCTGCATGACCTGCTGGCCGCCGGCGGCGCGCACCGCCACCCGGGCGGTCGATCCGAGGCCGAACCACTGGTGCGCCGGGTTGTCCAGGGTGAACCAGTGGCTGGCCACGTCGGCGTCGGTGCTGCCAGGCGGGCGCCCGATCACCGCGGTCGCCGTCTGGTAGACAGGCAAGCCGCCCGGCACGTCGGCGGGGAACCGCACCCGCAGCAGCCGGTCCTGGCCGATGGAGCCGTCCACGTGAGTGCGGAACTCGATCCGGCCGGCGCCGTCCCAGAGGACGGTCTCCTGGGTGACCCGCAGGTCACCCAAGCTGAACTCGGTGATCAGGCGGCTACCCACCGGGCACCGCTGCGCCCGCACCCGGGCCGAGCCGGCCGCCGAGCCGCGCCCCGGGCCTTTGGGCGACAGCAGCCACGGGCCCTCGCCCCACCGCGGGTGCAGGGCGTATTCCTCTTGCAGCAGCAGCTCGTTGCCGACCGTCCCGCCGCGCAGCAACTCGGTCCCTGACCGCTTGTCCCGGATCGTGGCCAGCGCGCCGCCGCGGGCTGGATCCGCGACGACCAGGAACGTCTCGTTCTCGATCGCGGTGCCCTCGGCCGGGCGCCAGCCCTGGCCGGGCTCGCCGGGCACGACCCGGTAGCAGCGGTAGCCGAGCGCGGGCACGTCGGCGGCCGGGAACGTCAGCGTCAGGCCGGCGTCGCCGCCGTCGCCGCCCAGGCCGGCCGCGTCGACCAGGCACGGGACGGGCTGGCCGGACTCGTCGGCCAGAGACGGCAGGCCCGGGCCGGCGGGCGGGAGCGTGACGCTGGCCATGGCCGAGCGGGCCCGGGCCAGCGTGTTGAACACGACCACGGCCCCGCCCGGCCGCCCCGGCGCGTCCGGCCCGTCCGGCCCGTCCGGTCCGGTGGCGATCAGGTCGGCCAGGTGACCGGCCGCGGCCCGGCGGGCGTCGTCGCCGCGCTGCCAGGCCTCCCGCCAGCCGCCGAGCAGGTCCAGGTACACCTGGTCGGACTCGGTGCCGGTGATGGCGTCGTGGTGGGCGCCGAATGCCAGCTGCCGCCAGGCCTTGTCCAGCGACTCGGCGGGGTAGCGGTAGGGGGGAGCGACCGCCCCGGGGCCGGCTACGGCGAGGCAGGCCAGCGTGCCCAGCCGCTCGGCGTCGGTCACGGCGATCTCGGCCGCCCGCTGCGCCTGCTTGGTGTCGATGTAGGAGACGTCCTTGCCCGGGTAGAGCGGGTTCATGTCCCGGGTCTGCGGGGTGATCCAGACGTCGGCCGACTCGGCTTCGGCGCGGACCGCGGCGAAGAACTCGCGGGGCAGCGCGGTGACGAACCGCGGCCAGACGTAGCGCGCGTTCCAGTCCCGGTGGATGGCGGTGGCCCACCGGGACGGGATGACGTGATCCGCGCCCACCGGGAGCATGACGTTCCGGGTCGCCGCGACCGGCGCCAGCAGCCGGAACTGCTCGTAGGCGGCCTGCTCGGCCGCATCCAGGTCAGCGGCCTGTTGGGTGATCCAGCCCGCGCCGTAGTGGTTGGCCATGTAGCTGGTGAGCAGGCCGTGGCCGTCGGGTGAGATCCACTCGAACTCGCTGGCGAACTGCATCCGCTCGTTGCCGCCCACGGTGCCGTTCGGGCCCCACTGGTGGAACGGGCCGCGCGCCCAGGCCGAGGAGGTGAGCCCGGCGGCGGCCATCAGGCCGGGGTAGCCGGGGTCGTGCCCGAACGCGTCGAGCATCCACGCCGACTGCGGGTCGGCACCGAGCACGTCGCGCTGGTAGCCGAGGCCGTAGATCGCGTTCCTGATCGTGGACTCGGCGCAGGTCAGGTTGGTGTTGGGCTCGTTGTAGCTGCCGCCGACGATCTCGATCCGGCCGGCGGCGATGAGCCTGCGCAGGTCGGCGCGGTCCTCCGGATGCGCGTCGAAGTGCGGCTTCAGGTAGTCGATCTCGGCCAGCACGAACTTGTAGTCCGGGTCCCGGCGCGCCGCCTCCAGGTGCAGGGCGACCAGCTCGAACGCGGTCCTGACGTCGGGCAGGCGGCCATCGGCCTCCGGCAGCAGCAGGCGGCTCTCGGTGAACTGGCCCTGGGTGCCCCACCAGACGGGGTCGTAGTGGAAGTGGGACACCATCCACATGGTCCAGCCCGGCTCGGCCGCGGTGATCTCGGCCTGTGCCTGCGCTCGGGCGGCGGGCCGGCCAGCCGAGCCGGACCCGGTCTCGGCGATAACGGTGACCTGGCGGACGCTGCCCGGCTGGTAGGGGGCCGCGACCTCGACGCCGACCTGCACGGCCTGCTCGGCGCCGGGGGCCGGGCCCTCGGTCACCGCGGGGAACGGCGTGCTGACGCCGGGCCCCTCGACCCTGACCATCAGGTCGCCAGCGCCGCCGGAGCCGTCGCCGGCGACCGTCACCCTGATGATCTGAAGCGGCCGGCGGGCCGTCCCGCCGAACAGTCCGGTTGACTCCACGCTGCTGATCCGCACCCCCTCATCGTGGCATGGGACCCGGATTGACGCCGGCAGCCGCGCGGCCTAGGATGCACAATCGATTGCACCAGGCGACCCCGGAAAGCGATCACGCATGGGCCAATCTGCACCCCCTGGCTTCTCCGTCGGCTGGATCGGCACCGGCCGGATGGGGGCCCCGCTCGCCGAGCGACTGGCCCGGGCGGGCCTGAGCGTCACCGCGTGGAACCGCACGCGGGCCAAGGCGGAAGCGCTCGTTTCCGCCGGGGTGAAGGTGGCCGCCGAGCCGTCCGACTTGGCCGGCCTGGACGTGGTCTTCACGATGGTGGCCGACTCGGCGGACCTGATCTCGGTGACAGAGCGGCTGCTGAGCGATCCGGCCCGCGCGCCGAGGTTCCTGGTGGACTGCTCGACCGTGTCAGCCGAGGCGTCGGCCGAGGTCCGCACGCTGGCCGCGGCCCGGGACACGGCCTTCCTCGCCGCGCCGGTCAGCGGGAACGGTCGCGTCGTCCGGGCCGGCCTGCTGGCGTTCGTGGTCTCCGGCCCCCGCGAGACCTTCGACGAGCTGGAGCCGCTGCTCGCGATGCTCGGCAGGCACGTGAGCTACGTGGGGGAGGGCGAGCTGGCCCGGCTGGCCAAAATCTGCCACAACCTGATGCTCGGCGTGGTGGCGCAGAGCCTGGCCGAAATCACCGTGCTGGCCGAGAAGGCCGGCATACCGCGCGCGGCGTTCCTCGACTTCATTAACCACAGCGTGATGGGTTCGATGTTTACCCGTTATAAGAGCCCCGCCTTCGTCCGGCTGGACTTCACGCCGACCTTCACGCCGGTGCTGCTGCGCAAGGACTTCGACCTCGGCATGACCGCCGCGACAGACCTCGGCGTGCCCATGCCGGTGGTGGCGTCCGCCCGCGAGCCGGTGCAGGCCGCGGTGGCCCAGGGCCGCACGGAGGAGGATTTCGCTGTTCTGCTCGAACTGCAGGCCGGCGCGTCCGGCTACCAGATCATGCCCGAGGACGTGCCCGTCGATGACGGGCTCGGCGAACCTGGCCAGGCCCCTCGCCGACCGGCCGGCGAGGGGACGTAGCGCATCCTTGACAAGGACAATCGGGTAGGAGAAAAGTACACGCAAACGGTTGCACCGCCCAAGACCGGATCGGGCTCCCGGCGATCGGTCCGGCCCTCTCAGAGCTCCGTCAACTCGGCCATGCATCATCACGGCCGGCGTCGTCCCGCCACCGCCCGGGCGCGGGTGGAGTACGTCGCCGGCCAGCTCAGGAAGGAGGACCCGGATGAGACCTGGACACATCCGGTTCTGCTCATTGGCGGCCACCGCGGCTCTGGCGACCGCTACCCTGGCCGCGTGCAGCAGCGGCGGCAGCAGCACTAGCAGCAGCGGCTCGCACGCCCCGATCGTCGTCGGCGCCTCGCTGTCGCTGACCGGCGACTTCTCGACCGACGGCCAGGCCTTCGACCGCGGATACCAGCTCTGGGCCAACTACGTCAATACGCACGGCGGGCTGCTGGGCGGGCGCAAGGTCAAGCTGGTCATCCTGAACGACGCCAGCAACCCGACCACGGTCAGCACCAACTACACCAAGCTCATCAGCTCGGACCACGCCAACCTGGTGTTCGGGCCGTTCTCCACGCTGCTCACCGTGCCGTCGGCCAAGGTCGCGTCGCGCTACGGGTACGCGATGATCGAGGGTGCGGGCGGCGGGCCCGCGGTCTTCCAGCTGCACCTGTCCAACGTCTTCGACCCCAGCCCGACGATCGCCAACCAGCTGGTGCTGTTCGCGCACTGGGTGGCGTCGCTGCCGCCTAGCCAGCGGCCGAAGACGGCCGCCTACCCGATGGTGAACGACCCGTTCGCCGACCCGATGGTGATGACCGCGCAGCACATCCTGCAGGCCGCCGGGATCAAGACCGTGTACTCGAAGGTCTACCCGGCCGAGAACCCCGACTACCAGGCCGGCGCGGACGCCGTGGCGGCGACCAATGCGCAGATGGTCGTGCTCGGCTCCGTGGACGTGCCCACCGTCTCGGCGTTCATGACCGCGTTCGAGCAGCAGCACTACAACCCGGCGATCATGGCTGCCTCCTCGGGCCCGGACCAGGGCTCCGCCTTCCTGAAGGCGGTCGGCCAGAACAACGCCAACGGGATCTTCGTGCCGAACGGCTGGTACGGGGGGTTCGCGAACTCGCTGAGCCATGCCATGGTCAACGCGTACATCGCGAAGTACGGCGGCACCCCCTCGGGGATCAACGCGGATGTGGCCGAGGCGTACTCGGTGGGGCAGGTCGCCGCCGCCGCGATCACCGCCACCAAGGGCACCGACAACAAGAAGATCATCACCTACCTGCACAGCGGCGTCAGCGTGCCGACGGTGCAGGGCGCGGCGAAGTTCAACACCATCGGGGAGAATACGACCGCCACCATGTTCATTTTCCAGTGGCAGCCGACCGCCAAGTTCGTGCAGGTGCTGCCGAGCAGCGCGGCCGGCTCCCAGCCGATACTCAACCCGAAGCCGCACTGGGGCAGCTGAGCCGGGCCGGTACGCGGAGCGGAGATGGGTCGCCAACTCTACGAAGCCATCGTCAGCGGGATCCTCGGTGGCGGTGTCTACGCGCTGATGGCGGTGGGTCTCACGCTGATCTTCGGCGTGCTCGACATCATCAACATCGCGCAGGGCATCATGGTCGTACTCGGCGCCTACCTCAGCTACGTGCTGTCCGTGCACCTGCACATCGACCTGTTCGTGGGCCTGCTGGTGACCGTCCCGGCCATGTTCGTGCTCGGGGTGGTCATCCAGCTGGCCTTCATGCGGCCGCTGCGCGGCTCGGAGCGTACCTCCATGTCGCTGCTGGCCAGCTACGCGGTGGCGATCATCATCGAGGGCGTGCTGTACTCGGTGTTCGGCGCGAGCGACGTCCAGCTGCACGCCTGGTACGTCACGTCGTCGGTGAAGATCTTCGGGTTCTACCTGGCCGACATCTACCTGCTCGGGTTCGGGCTCGCGGTGCTGCTGGTGGCCGCCATCTACTTCATCCTGTACCGGACCACGTTCGGCCGCAGCGTCCGCGCGACCATGCAAGACCGGACCGCGGCCCGGCTGGTCGGCATCGACGTGAACCGGGTGGCCGCGCTGACGTTCGGCATCGGGGTCGCGGTCACCGCGGTGGGCGGGATGGTCTACGGCACGGTCAATGCGTTCAACCCGAACAGCGGGTATGACCTGATCTCCCGCCTGCTGGCCATCATCATCCTCGGCGGCCTGGGCAGCATCGCGGGCGCGCTGGCGGCGTCCGTCTTCATGATCACCCTGGAGTCGGTGGTCGATGTGGTCTGGTCGCCGAGCTGGGCCATCGTGGTGTTCTACGGCGCGCTCGTGCTCGTGCTCAGCGTCCGCCCGGCCGGCATCTTCGGGAAGAAGGAAGCGAGGGCGCAGTGAGGACGCTGGCCCGGTACTGGCGCGCGCCCGCGCTCGCCGCGCTGCTGGTCGTCGCCGTCGTCTTCCCGCTGGTGGACACCAGCGCGGTGGATACCACGTTCGCCATCAACACGCTCATCTACGTCGCCGCGGTCACCGGCTGGAGCATGTTCTCCGGCAACACCGGCTACGTCTCCCTCGGGCACGCGGTCTTCTTCGGCACCGGTGCCTACGCGGTGGGACTGCTGGCGTGGCACCAGCACCTGACCGGAGACGTGATCTTTGCCACCCTGCCGCTGGGCGGGCTGGCCGCGGCCGCCGTGGCCGTCCCGTTCGGGCTGGTCGCGCTGCGGGTGCGCCGGCACACGTTCGTGGTCGTCACGATCGCGATCTTCTTCATCTTCCAGCTGCTGGCCTTCAACCTCGCTTTCACCCAGGGCAACCAGGGCGTGTCGGCGCCGTTCCTGCAGTGGAATCCGGCCACTTACAACAACCCCTTCTACTACGCGGGGCTGATCATCGCGGTGCTGACGATCGCCTGGTCCTGGCAGATCCGCAGGTCGAAGTTCGGGCTGCAGCTGCGGGCCATCAGGGACGACGAGGATCGCGCCCGCGGCCTGGGGGTCAGGGCGATGCGAAGCAAGCTCGCCGCCTTTGTGATCTCGGCCTTCGTCACCGGGGTCGTCGGCGGACTCTGGTTCTACTTCATCGGGCAGGCCCTGCCGGAGACGGTGTTCGATCCCACCTTCGACCTGACCGTGGCGCTGATGGCGTTCCTCGGCGGGTTCGGCACGCTGGCCGGGCCGGTGCTGGGCGCGCTCATCCTGGAACCGCTGCAACAGCAGCTGACCCTGCAGTTCACCAACGGCTACCTGTCGCAGATCCTGCTCGGCGCGCTGTTCCTGCTGGTGATCCTGTTCCTGCCGCGCGGCCTCGTCCCGAGCGCGGAGGAATGGCTGACCGCCGGGCGCGCCTGGCTGGACCGGCGGCGGCCACCGCGCGGGCCGGTACCAGCCGAGGCAGCCCCGGAGACGGCCCTCGCCGCCAGGAAGGCCGGCGAGTGACCGCGCTGCTGCGGACCGAGGCCGTGTCCAAGGCGTTCGGCGGAGTGCACGCCCTGGCCGACTGCACGGTCGAGGTCGACGCGGGCAGCATCGCCGGCCTGATCGGCCCGAACGGCTCCGGCAAGACCACGCTGTTCAACGTGATCAGCGGCTACGAGCGGGTGGACGGCGGCCGGGTCTACCTGCGCGACGCCGACATCACGAACGCGTCCCCGGACCGGGTTTTCCGCTCCGGCATCGGCCGCACCTTCCAGCTGACCCGGGTCTTCCCGCGGCTCACCGTGATGGAGAACATGATCGTCGCGGCCGGGCATCATGACCGGCTTCCGAACGGCTCCGGGCGGGGCCTCAGTGGCCTGCGCAGCCGTCTGGCCCGGGCCGGCGGGCCGGCCACCCGGCGGCGCGCCATCGAGCTGCTCGAGTTCACCGGGATCGCGCGCCACGCCGACGTCCCGGCCGGCACGCTGTCATACGGGCAGCGCAAGTTGCTGGAGCTGTCCTACGTGCTGATCGCCAGCCCGGCCATCGTGCTGCTGGACGAGCCGGCCGGCGGGGTGAACCCCACCCTGATCGGCGTCATCGCCGACCGGATCCGGGACCTGAACCAGGAGGGAACCACGTTCCTGATCGTCGAGCACAACATGGAGTTCGTGATGGGCCTGTGCGACCGGGTGACGGTCATCGACAACGGCACGCCGGTCGTGACCGGGCCGCCCGAGGTGATTCGCACCGATCACCGCGTGCTCGACGCCTACCTCGGAACGGATGACGGCGACAGTGACCTCCCAGCCTGACCGGGCGAGCCCGGCCCTGGTCGTGGACGACCTGACGGTCGGCTACGGCGGCAGCGACGTGCTGCGCGGGGTGTCCCTGAGCGTCACCGACGGCGGGATCACCTGCGTGGTCGGCCCGAACGGGGCAGGGAAATCGACCCTGCTGGCGGCGATCAGCGGCCTGCTGCGGCCGCGGACCGGGCGGATAGCGCTGCATGGCGACGAGCTGACCGGCAAGAGCCCGCGCAAGATCCTGCAGATGGGCGTGGTGCAGGTGCCGCAGAACCACAGCTTGTTCCGGGACATGACCGTGCGGGACAACATCGCGCTCGGCGGGTACATCCTGAGCGACCGGCGGCTGGCGGCGCAGCGGTTCGCCGGGGTGCTGGAGACCTTCCCGCAGGTGGTCGACTGGCTGGGCAAAAAGGCCGGGAGCCTGTCCGGCGGCCAGCAGCGGCTGGTGGAATTCGCCCGGTGCCTGATGCTGGACCCGGCCGTGGTCATCCTGGACGAGCCGTCGATGGGCCTGGCGCCGAAGGTGCTCAGGTCGGTCTTCGCCGCCGTCCGGATGATGAACGACCGGGGGAAGACGATCCTGCTGGTCGAGCAGAACGCCCGGGCCGGGCTCCGGCTGTCCACCCACGGGGTGGTGCTGGAGAATGGCCGGGTGCGGCTGTCCGGCACCGGCCGGGAGGTGCTGGAGCATCCCGAGATCGGCGCGCTCTACCTGGGCGGAACGGTGCAGGTCAGCCCGGGTCCAGATGGCCCGCCAGCCAGTCCGCCATCATCGACCGGCACTCGTACGCCTGATTCGTGACGCCGTGATTGCCCCGCGGGTACATCACGAGTTCCGCGCCGGGCGCCTCCGCGGCCAGCCGCTCGGCCTGCTGCGGCAGCACCAAACGGTCCCGCTGCCCGTGCACGACCAGCAGCGGAATCGTGATCCGGGGGGCGGCTTGCTCCAGCGTGAGCGCCGCCGCCCGCTGCCTGGCCTCCTCCGGGCTGCTCGCTCCCGACCGCTGCTGGAACGTCGCGCGGCTCTGCGGCGGGCGGGTGTCCCAGTCCAGGTCGAACCGGTAGGGTCCGGCCAGCGCCACCGCCGCTCGCAGCCGCGGCTCGTAGGCGGCGCAGCGGGCCGCGTAGTAGCCGCCCAGGCTGACGCCCATCAGCCCCATCCGGCCCGGGTCGACGTCATCGCGGCCGTCCAGGAAGTCGGCCACCGCGGCGGCCACCCGCTCGTAGGCGGGCTCGATCGGCAGCCGGTACTCGGCCTCGCCCTGCCCGGGCCCGTCGATCGCGAGCGTGGCCAGTCCCCGCTGCAGGAAGTAGTCCGCCGTGGCCTGCAGTTCCTCCTTCACCGAGTCGAGCCCCGGCACCATCACGACCACGGCCGGCGGCCGGCCGGCGGGCGGCACGCGCAGGTAGCCGGCCAGCGCGGTGCCCGCGTACGGGATTTCCACCCGCTCGGCCGGCGGGTTGAGCGTTCCCGCGCCCCGCAGGTAGCAGGCCACGGTGCGGTCGTGGGCCGCCCGCTGCTCGTCCGGACGCTCGGTGAACACAAACTTCCCCCAGTGCCAGCACAGGGCCGCGCGGCGCCACGCGCCGCCCGCGGTGACCGGGTGGCCGTCGGCCTCGGCCTGCCCTGCCAGCCGTTCGTACCCTTCGGCGGTCCGGCCCCATTCGCGGCACCAGTCATCCCACCGGGTGATCCGGCCGAGCGTGGCCTGGAAGTCCGGGTAATCCGTGCCGTTCGATACGAACCGCGGCGCCCAGTGGCCCAGCGCCGCGGCGACCCGCTGATCCTGCTCAGTCATGGCTGATCCTGCTATTCACTCGTGGCAGCGGAACTGGTACCTGAGCTTGTACTGCTCGCCCGGGATGGCGATGTCGCTGACCTCGACCACCCGGTTCCCGGCCAGGTGCGCCCGCTCGACGGAGATCACCGGCGCCCCCGGCGCGATGGCCAGCGTGACGGCCTCGGCCGCCTGCGACGGCCTGATCGCGATTTCCTCGGTGACCTGGTCCACCGCGATGCCTATGGCGCCCATCCGGGCGATCACGCCGCGGCCGGCGAACTGCCCCTGCTCGGGCAGCAGCACCGGCGTGCCCGCGGTGATGGCCACGGGTTCGTAGCTGGTGGCCAGCTGGACCGGCGTCCCGTCGGCGGTGAGCAGGTAGCTGGTGCGCATCACCAGGTCGTCACCGGGCTCGAGCCGCAGCCGGCGCGCCACCGAGGCCGGCGCCGGTACCTGTTCCGCGTGGTGCTCCCACCCCATCCGCACCGCGTCCCCGTTGACCTGGGCCGCCAGGCCGAACGGGGAGCCGGGATAGTGCAGCCGGTCGTGCTCCAGCAGGCGCACGGGCAGGATCCGGCGCACGTAGGACCCCGACCCCGCCCTGGCCTCGATCAGCCCTTCGGCCGCGAGCACCTGCAGCGCGTGCTTGGCGGCCGTCTCGCCGACGCCGTACCTGGCCATGATCGCGTTGCGGGACGGCACCCTGGCCCCCGGCGCGAGCACGCCGTCGCGGATCTGCGCGCGCAGATCCGCGAGGACGCGCAGGTAGACCGGGTCAGTCGGCGCGCCCATCGGCTCTCCATCAGGATGACAGCAGGCCGGCAGGTCCGCGGCCAGCAGGTCTATGGTGCCAGTCGCCCGGCCCTTTGTCCGGGCGTTTCCGCTGGCCGACAGCGCGGGCGGGCGTCCCGGGCTGCCGGATTTGTCCGGGCGTTTCCGCTGGCCGACAGCGCGGCCGGGCGTCCCGGGCTGCCGTATTTGTCCGGGCGTTTCCGCTGGCCGACAGGGCGGGCAGGTTGCCGGGCTACCGGGCAGGCACGGCGGTGAACCAGGCCCGGTTATCGGTGAGCCACCGGCCGAACTCCAGGCCGGCCGACGCGAGGTCCGCCGCGAGCTCCGGCTCGCCGATCTGGTGCGGCCGGAACGCGTGCGTCCAGGTCCGGTCGCCGACGTGGTATTCCACCTCGACGTCCACGTACCGATCGGTCCGGCGCGCCGTCCGGACCACCCGCCGGATGCCCGCGACCTCCGGCTGGGATGGCTCATCGCCGCTGAACCAGCGGGGGGCGGTCTGCTGGATCACGACGACGCCGTCGGGGCTGACGTGCCGGCGGCAGGTGGCCAGGAACGCGCGCCGCTGCTCCGGGTTGGTGTTGATCATCGTGCTGGCCAGCAGGACGGCGCCGAAGGTGCGGTCCAGGCGCAGCGTCTCGATCGGCGAGCACACGGTGGGCAGGTCGCCGGCCCGGGCGAGCATCGCCGCCGACTCGTCCACGCCCAGCACCGGGTGCCCGAGCTCGGCCAGCGGACGCAGGATCCGGCCGGTCCCGCAGCCGAGCTCAAGGATCGACGCTCCGGCGGGTACCGCGGCGTGCACGACGGGCGCTTCGCCCATGGCGGGCAGCAGCGCGTAGAACTCGACCGCGCAGCCGTCTGGCGTGATCTCCCCGGGGCCGGTGCCCACGTTGGTGCCCACCCGCCCAGCGTAGCCGGGGCCCGCGCTACCGCTTGCGGGCCATGGTCAGGCCGTCGCCGATGGGGATCATGACCAGGTCCACCCGGTCGTCGGCGACCGCGTGGTCGTTGAAGTCCCTGATCGCCTGCACGACGGCGTCGCGGTTGCCGGTGTCGATCACCCGTCCGTGGGAGAAGGTGTTGTCCACCAGGATCGTGCCGCCCGGCTTGATCCTCGGCACGACCTCGTCCCAGTAACCGATGTAGCCGACCTTGTCCGCGTCGATGAACGCGAGGTCGAACGCGGCCTCGGCGGGCAGCGCGCGCAGCGTGTCCAGCGCGGGGCCCAGCCGGAGCTCCACCCGGTCGGCTACCCCGGCCCGGTCCCAGTAGGCCCGGGCCAGCGATGTCCATTCGTCGCTGACGTCGCAGCAGATCAGCCGGCCGCCGTCGGCCAGGCCGCGCGCGATGCAGATCGAGGAATAGCCGGTGAAGGTGCCGACCTCAAGGCCGCGGCGGGCTCCGGACAGGCGGGTGAGCATGGTCATGAACGTGCCCTGCTCGGGGCCGATCTGCATGCCTGCGCTGTCGGGGTAGCGCTGTTGGGTTTCGGTGGCGAGCGAGGTCAGGATCTCGTCCGCCGGGCTGCTGTGCGCGACCGCGTAGGCGTCAAGTTCGGGGCTGATTTGTTCGCTGCTGCGGGCCATCTGCCGAGCGTACCGGGACGCTATCCGGGCTCGCCGGCCGCGTCGTTCGCGTCGTGCATGGCCACGGCGACGATCCGGTCGAACACGAGCCCGGCCAGCGATCCGGCCGCGGTGACCCCGGCAGGCGAATCGGCGTCGTAGATGGCGAAGCAGCTTTCGTCCTCGGGCGCGTGGATCGCGCTGACGAAGCGCACGGCCGGCCCGCTGCGGCTGGACTGCTCCGCGCTCGCGCGGGCCCGCCTGGCCAGGTCGGCCAAGTCGACGCCGCGGCCCGGGAGGTAGAACTCGGCAAGGTAGCGCATGTACCGCAACCTAGGCCCGGGGCGCCTGGGCGTAAACGCGGAGATCCACACCTTCTGACTCGTTCCCCTGGTCACGCAGCAGGCTGGCGAGCTGGGTGCGCGAGCGCACGCCGAGCTTGGCGTAGATCTTGGTCAGGGTGGACTCGATGGTCCTGACCGTGACGAACAGGTCCGCGGCCGCGGCCCGGTTGCTCATACCCTGGGCGATCAGCTCGGCCACCCGCCGCTCGGTCATGGTGAGCTCGCCGGTGCGGGCGGGGCGGCCGCTGACCCGGGCCAGTTCCTCCCGGGCCCTGGCCGCCCACAGCGCGGCGTGCGCGCCTTCGAAGAGCGCGATCGCCGCGCCGAGCGTCTCGCGGGCCGACCGGCGCTGCTTGAGCCTTCGCTGCACCGCGCCCAGCGTCAGCATGGTCCGGCCGCGCTCGACCGGATCGCGGGTGATCAGGTCGCCCAGTTGCAGCGCCCTGGTGAGCTCGGCCGCCGCGCCGGCGAGATCCCCGCGCGCGGCCGCGAGGATGCCGTGGCAGCGGGCGGCGGCCGCCGCCGTGACCGGATCCCGGTAGCAGTGCTCGAGGCCGGCCAGCAGCGCGGCGGCCTCGTCGAGGTGTCCCGCGCCGGTCATGGCCTCGATCATGTCCGGCGCGATGCTCTGGGTGTTCGCGCGGCGGCCGACGCCGGCTAGCGGGCCGACCAGCGGCCGCAGCCGCCCGGCCGCCGCGGCGTAATCGCCGCGGGCCAGGTCCAGCGAGCCGAGCAGGGCGTGGTGGCAGAGCAGGTACACCCGGTCGCCGACCCGGGCGGACAGCTCCAGTCCGCGCTGGGCTAGCGCCCGGGCCCGGTCCAGCTGGCCCAGGTGGAGCGCCGCGAACCCGCATCCGAACAGCACCGCGCTGGTGAGCTGACAGAGGTCGAGCTGCTCGGCGATCTCCAGGGCGGTGTCGCCCAGCTCGGCGCCCCGGCGCGGGTCGCCGGTCCGGGAAGCGATCAGCGACAGCCGCAGCAGCACGTCCGACCGGGTGTATTCCACCCCCTCGGCTTCCGCGCGGGACAGCGCGCGCTCGAACGCGTCCCGCGCCTCGTCCAGGCGGCCCACGCCCATCATGTACAGGCCCGCGGCCATGCTGGGCGGCCCCAGCAGGCCCACCGAGCCCAGACCGCGCTCGAGTTCGAGCGCCCGCTCAAGCTGGTTCTCGTCGGCCTGGCAGCCCCCGATCCAGTCGAACAGGAAGGCCTGCGCGAGCACGGTCGCCAGCAGCCCCGGAGCGGCGGCCTGCTCGGCGTGCGCAAGGGCGTGGCGCATTTCCGTGCGTGCCTTCGCCATGTCGCCTCGGATGGCCCAGTTGTCGGCGAGGAACAGGCAGATGTTGGCACTGAGCTCGGCGGCGCCGTCCGCCTCCGCCAGCGCCTGTTCCAGCAGCCGGGTCGAGGCCTCGAAATCCTCCTCGCTGTTCCAGCCGAGGTGCGCCATCACCTCAGCGTGCCGGGGGCCCGGTGGCGTGCGGGCGGCCAGGCTGTTCAGGACGTCCGCCGCGGCGTGCGTCTCGCCCGCCAGCGCGAGCAGCCTGCCCGCGGCGAGCAACCGGCGATGGGTGGCATCGGCATCGCCGTCCGGGGTCACCGAGGCGGCGAGTTCCAGCAGCTCCGCTGCCGTGGCGGGCGCGCCGCGAAGCTCGGCCACCCGGGCCGCGTCATCGAGCGCGGCCGCGATCGGCACCGACGGCCCGTCGGCCGCAAGCGCCTGGTGACGGGCCCGCTGCTCGGGATCGGCCGCACTGGCCGCGGCGAAGGCGTGCAGCCCGCGGCGCCGGGCCGGCGGGATCGCGGCCAGCACCGCCGAGGCCAGCAGCGGGTGGGAGAAGCGCAGCCGCCCGGCGTCGGCGTCCAGGACGCCGGCGGTGACCGCGGCGTCCAGGCTGTCGGCGGCCACGGCGGCCGCGAGGTAACGGTCCAGCGGCGCGCCGGGCATGATCGCGACCGCCTCCAGCGCGCGGAGCACCGGTGCCGGCAACTCGTGCAGCCGTTCGCCGACCAGCCCGGCCAGCGTGCCCGGCACCGGCAGCGACTCGCTGGCCAGCCGGGTGATGCCGCGCCGGGCCAGGGCGCGGCCGATCTCGAGGGCGATGAACGGATTGCCCGCCGATTCCGCCTCGATCCGGCGCAGCGTCGGGTGGGAGAACGACGTGTCCAGCCGGGTGCTCAGCAGGTGATGCAGCGCCCCGACGCTCAGGCCGCCCAGCGACAGCACCTCGGTGCCCAGGCGGGCCCGGTCCAGCTCGAACGGCGGCGCCGCGGGCGGCCCGGATTCGACGCGCTGGGCGCAGAGCAAGCCGACCGGCTCGCCGGCGAGCCGCCGCAGCGCGAACCCGGCGGCCGCCGCCGTCGGGGCATCCAGCCACTGCACGTCGTCGATGACCAGCAGGACCGGCGCCGAGGCCGCCAAGAGCAGCAGCGCGGTCCGGAACGCCGCCGCGATCACCCGCGGTTCCGGCGGCACCGACGACGCCTCCTCGACCAGCAGCGCGACGCCGAGCGCGTGCCGCTGCGGAGCCGGCAGGGCGGCCAGCACCGCGTCGAGCCGCGGGCCCAGCAGGTCGGCCAGGCCCGCGAAGGCCAGCCGCATGTCGCTGTGCGACGGCGCCGTGCGCAGCGTCGTGTACCCGAGGCTGGTGGCCTTCTCTAACCCCGCCTGCAGCAGCGTGGTCTTCCCGGCGCCCGCGGTCCCGGCCAGCACGAGCGCGGCGGGGCCGGATGGCAGCCCGGCCAGGAACCCGTCCACTGCCCCCATCTCGGCGTCACGGCCGAACACCTGGCCCCGCATGGCAAGCAGAATACGGCGCCACGGTCCGGCGCGGGGCGGACGATCCGCCCGCGGGCGCCCAAAACCTGTGGATTTCCGCGTTCACGCGGGGCCCGCAGCTTCCGTAGTGTCCCGTGCGTCGGGGTTCCCGGCCGCAGCGTCCGGGACCATCCATTGCACCCTTGGGGAGAACCATCATGCTGAAAGTCCGTAGCCGGCTGCTCGGTGCCGCCGCCACCCTGGTCGCCGCCGGCGCCGTCGCCGTGTCCGGCGTCGCGGCCGCGGCCGCTCACACGAACGCCTCCGGGACCGAGCAGTTCCAGATCATGTCCACGTCCGCCACCTCATCCACTTCCAGCATCATCGCCCGCGGGGTGTTCACCGCCGGGGGCGTCGACCACTCTGGCAACAAGGTGGACACGGCCGTGTTCTCGAACGGCTCGTTCAAGATCGCGCATTCCAAGGGCACGGGGTCGCAGTCCTTCAACCCGAAGACCTGCCTGATGACGATCAGCCTGCACGGCACCTACAAGCTGTCCGGCGGAACCGGCGCGTACGCCGGGATCAGCGGCAGCGGCAAGTACCAGCTGAGCATCCTCGCCGTGGGGGCCCGCTCGGGCGGCAAGTGCTCCAGGACCAAGCCGCCGGTCGCCTTCCAGCAGATCATCAAGGCATCCGGGCCGGTGAAGCTGTAGCACGGGCATCCGTCAGCGGCCCGGCGGGGGCCGGGCCGCTGACGGCTACACCGGGTAGGTGACCTCGGTCAGCCGCTCCGATTCGTCCCACAGCCGGCGGGCGGCCTCGCCGTCGCGCGAGCGCGCGGAGGATTCCACCCGCCTGGCCGGGCCGGTGAACTCTCCGAACCCGGCCGGGCCGTAGTACTCGCCGCCCTGGGCGCCCGGGTCGGTGGCCGCGCGCAGGGTCGGCAGCGCGCCCATCGCGCTGCTCTGGTTCGGTACGACCAGCGCGCCCGCTCGCATCCAGGCCGGCAGGTGCCTGGTGAGCTCGGTCCGGCTCGTGCCGGGGTGGGCGGCCAGGGCCGCGGTGGCCGCGCCGGCGGCGGCCAGCCGGCGCTGCAGTTCGTAGGTGAACAGCAGGTTGGCCAGCTTGGACCGGCCGTACGCGGCCGGCCGGCGGTACCCGTGCTCCCACTGCAGGTTGCCGAAATCGATCCGGCCCATCCGGTGGCCGTTGCTGCTGAGCGTGACCACGCGGGAGCCGGGCACCCCCATCATCCGGTCGAGCAGCAGCCCGGTGAGCGCGAAGTGGCCGAGATGGTTGGTCCCGAACTGCAGCTCGAACCCGTCCTCGGTGCGACCGTACGGCGGCATCATCAGCCCGGCATTATTGATCACCAGATCCAGCCGGTCGTGGGCCTCCCGCAGCTCCTCCGCGGCCGCCCGGATCGAGGCCAGGGACGCCAGGTCCAGCCGGACGACGCTGAGGCTGGCCCGGGGTGCGGCGGCGGCGATGCTGGCGGCGGCGGCGCTGGCCTTGCCGGGGTCGCGGCAGGCCAGCACGACCGCCGCGCCGCGCTCGGCCAGCACCCGGGCCGTCTCGAAGCCGATGCCCGAGTTGGCCCCGGTGACCAGCGCCGTGCGCCCGGCCTGCCTAGGGACGTCCGGCTCCCGCCAGGTGGCCTTCGGCTCGCCCGCCGCGGCCCGGCCGGTGTCGCTCACTGCGGATGCCTCCGTTGTGCCGGGCCAGCGCGTCTGGCCGCGCTAGGGCAGCATGTAGATCGGATCGTAGTAGGCGTGGACAGAGAGGACGGCCGTGACCGCTAACCCAGGTTCCCCGCTGGGCCTGCACCGGGTGGCAGAGCCCTCCGGCGTGCTGCCGCAGGCGGCCTGGCGACTGGACGCGCGCGCCGCGATCTGGCCGGATGAGGTCCGCATCAGGCTCGAGCGGCTGAACCTGGACGCCGCCTCCTACCGGCAGCTGCACGACGCGCACGGCGGCGACCCCGGGGCGATGCGCTCGGCCGTGCTCGCCGTCGTGGCCGAGCGCGGCAAGATGCAGAATCCGGTCACCGGGTCGGGCGGGATGCTCACCGGGGTGGTCGATGAGGTGGGTCCGGCCTCGCCGCTCGGTCTGCACCAGGGGGAGCGGATCGCGACCCTGGTGTCGCTGTCGCTGACCCCGCTGGCGATCACCGACGGGCTGGCCCGCTGGGATGCCCGCTCGGAGCAGGTGCCCTGCGCCGGGCACGCGATCTTGTTCGGCCGGTCGATCGCGACCGTGCTGCCTCATGACCTGCCCGGCGCGCTCGCGCTGGCCGTGCTCGACGTGTGCGGGGCGCCGGCGCTGACCCAGCGTGTCGTGGCGGCGCGCCGAGATCCGGTCGTCGCGGTGATCGGCGCGGCGGGCAAGAGCGGGTCGCTGTCGGCGGCGGCCGCCCGCCGGGCGGGTGCGCACCGGGTCATCGGGATCGTCAGGGACGACCGCGAGGCGGCAGCGCTGCGGGACGCCGGGGTGCTCAGTGCCAGCGCCGACGGGCCCGGGCTGGCGGACGAGGTGGCGGTCGCGGACGCGCGGGACCCAGTGGGGCTGGCCGACGCCGTGGCCGGGGCGGGCGGCCCGGCCGACGTCACCGTGGTCTGCGTGGACGTGCCCGGCTGCGAGGGCGGCTCGGTGCTGGCCACCAGGACCCCGGGCGGCACGGTGATCTTCTTCTCGATGGCCACGTCGTTCAGCGCGGCCGCGCTGGGCGCCGAGGGCCTGGCCGCCGACGTGACCATGCTCATCGGTAACGGGTACGTACCCGGGCACGCGGAACTCGCGCTCGGCCTGGTCCGGGACCACCCGGGAGTACGGTCGCTGTTCGAGAGAAGGATCATCCCGGAAGGAGGCAGGCCATGACCCAGCGGCTCGGACTCGACTCCGCCGTGGTAGCCGAGGCGCGCAAGCTCGCCGCCGAGGCCGGCCGGCCGATCGTCGACCTGGCCAGGACGCACACCACGGTCTCGGTGGAACGGGCGGTGCTGCGGCTGGCCGGCCTGGACGGCGCCGACGACGAGGGCATGCCGTGGGTGAACCGGCTGGCCGACGCGGTCCGCGAACGGGCCGGCCTGGAGCACGGGGTCGCGCTGCCTGTCTGGGACGCGATGCTGGCCGGTGGCTACCCCGATCTCGGCGCGCTGGCCCGGGCCGCGGCGGCCGGCCGGGTGCCGTTCCGGATCCCGGAAGGAGCCGCCGCCCGGCAGGCCGCGGACGCCGCCGGCCGCGCCGTCGCCGACGGCATCGCGGCGATCGACGCCAGGCGCGGCGAGCGTACCCGGATGCTGCGAGACACCGGCGACCCGCCGAAGCCCTGGATCTACCTGATCGTGGCCACCGGCGACATCTACGAGGACATCCCGCAGGCGCAGGCCGCCGCGCGGGAGGGCGCCGACGTCATCGCCGTGATCCGGTCCACCGGCCAGTCACTGCTGGACTACGTGCCCGAGGGGGCGACCCGGGAGGGCTACGCCGGCACGTACGCGACCCGGGAGAACTTCCGGCTGATGCGGGCCGCCCTGGACGCCGTGTCGCGCGAGCTCGGCCGTTACGTCCGGCTGACCAACTACGCCTCCGGCCTCTGCATGCCGGAGATAGCGGCCCTGGCCGGCCTGGAGCGGCTGGACATGATGCTGAACGACTGCATGTACGGGATCATCTTCCGGGACATCAACCCGATCCGGACCTTCATCGACCAGCGGTTCTCCCGGCAGGTGCACGCCCGGGCCGGGATCATCATCAACACCGGCGAGGACAACTACCTGACCACCGCGGACGCGGTGGACGCCGCGCACACCGTGGTGGTCAGCCAGCTGCTCAACGAGTACTTCGGCCGCGAGGCCGGGCTGGCCGACTGGCAGCTCGGCCTCGGGCACGCGTTCGAGATCGACCCGGCGGTGCCCGACTCCTTCCTGCTGGAGCTCGCGCACGCCCAGCTCATCCGCGAGCTGTTTCCCGGCGCGCCGCTGAAGTACATGCCGCCGACCAAGCACATGACCGGCAACGTGTTCGCCGGCTACCTGCTGGATGCGTTCTTCAACCTGTGCGGCATGATGACCGGTCAGTCGATCCTGCTGATCGGGATGATGACCGAGGGCATTCACACCCCGTTCCTGTCCGACCGTGACCTCGCGCTGGAGAACGTGCGCTACGTGCGGCAGGCGGCGGGCCGGCTGGGCGAGAGCTTCCGGCCCGAGCCGGACGGGTTCGTCGCGCGCCGTGCCGCGCAGGTGCTGAACGAGGCGGTGGCGCTGCTGCGGAAGATCGGCGACGACAGCCTGCTGGCGGCGATCGCCGACGGCACGTTCGGGATCACCAGGCGCCCCGCCGACGGCGGCCGGGGGCTGGACGGGGTCATCGAGCGCGCCGACGGCTACGTCAATCCCGCGCTGGACATCCTGGAAGGCACTGTCCGGGCGCCCGGCCGCACGGTAGGAACGGCAGGCCAATCGATTAGGGAGGCCGGCCGATGACCGTGATCCGCCCGTACGGGGACACGACCGGCGACGGCCGGGTGCAGCTCTCGTTCACGCTGCCGGTCCCGTTCGGCGACGCCACCGAGCGGGCCCGCGCCGAGGGCGCCGCGCTGCAACTGGCGGCCAAGATGGGCCTCGAGCCCGCGATGGTGGTGCACGCGAAGAGCATGGGGCCCGACTTCACCTACTTCATCGTCTACGGCCGGGTCGGCCACCTGGTCGACCTGGACCAGGTCACGGTGGCCGAACGCGAGTTCGTGCTGCTGCCCCCGGGCGAGGTCAACCTGCGGATCCGCTCTGCGCTCGGCCGCAAGCTGGTGGTCGTCGGGGCGTGCATCGGCACCGACGCGCACACGGTCGGGATCGACGCCATCCTGAACGTCAAGGGGCACGCCGGCGAGAAGGGCCTGGAGTATTACCGGGAGATGCAGGTGGTGAACCTCGGCGCGCAGGTGCTGGTGCCCGACCTGGTGTCCAGGGCCCGAGCCGAGCACGCGGACGCGGTGCTGGTCAGCCAGGTGGTCACGCAGAAGGACGCGCACCTGTCCAACACCAGGCAGCTGTCGGCGGCCTTCCGCGCCGCCTACCCGGACCAGGCGCCGAAGGGGCGGACCCGCCCCGTGCTGGTGGTCGGCGGCCCGCGCTTCGATCCGGGGATGGCGGGCGACCTCGGCGTAGACCGGGTCTTCGGCCGCGGCACGACCCCGGCCGAGGTGGCCAGCTATCTGGTGCACGCGCTGGCGTTGCCGTCACGGGCGGGTTCGGCGACCGGAGCCCGGTCGTGACCGCGGCGGAAGGCCTGGCCGTCACCCAGAGCCGTTATGTGCCGTATAGCCACGCCCACTACGGCGGCAACCTGGTAGACGGCGCCTACGTCCTCGGCCTGTTCGGCGACGCCGCGACCGAGTTGTGCATCCGGTCCGACGGGGACGAAGGGCTGTTCGCGTCCTATTCCGACGTCCAGTTCCGGGCGCCGGTGCTGGCCGGCGACGTGGTCGAGGTGACCGCGACCGTGACCCGGGTGGGCCGGCGCAGCCGCGATCTCGCCCTCGAGGCGCGCGTGACCTGCCGGGCCGACCCGGGCCGCGGCCCGTCGGCGGCCGTGGTCCTGGCCGAGCCGGTCATCGCGGTCACCGCGACCGGAACGGTGGTCGTGCCCTAGTCGCGGGCCCACCAGGTGTTGCCCGGGCCGTCGTAGCTGCTTCCTTCGCTCCACGCCAGGTAGCTGGTGCCGCGGCTGTCCACCGTCATGCCGAAGTAGTCGCCATAGGGGAACCGGAAGCCCGCGCTGGTCTTGTACGGCGCACCGGAACCGCGGGCGGAGACCCGGACGGCGCGGTTCCAGGAGGTTCCGCGGTTCCTGGTGGCCCGGTACCACACGTTCCACCCGCCGGGCCCGTTGCCGTCGTCCTCCCAGGCGACCCGGAAATCGCCGGGCGCCGGGCCGGCCGAGACCTTCGGAAAGTCGGCCCCCACCTTGCTGCCGCGGGATCCGAGCGCGGCCGGCGCGCTCCAGGACACTCCGTTCGCCGACTTGATCGCCAGCAGCTTCATCGGCCTGCCGGGCGAGGTGTTGGCCACGTAGGCGGCGAGGATGGTCCCGGCGCGGTCGATGGCCAGCGATATCTGCGCGCCGTAGAAGTCGTGCGGGCAGTCGCGGACCGGACACGGCGGCTGCTGCTGGCTGCGCGCCACGAACGCGGTCCGCCATGAGGCACCGCCGTTCGCCGAGGAGATCACCGCGAGCCGCACGGTGCCCTTGTCGTTCTGGTGCTCGGCGCTCTCGGCGAAGAACACCCGCCCGTCCGGCGCTACCGCACCTGCCTCGGCGAACCAGTACCGTCCGTCCCGGTTCGTCCGCACCGGCCTGGACCAGGTCCGCCCGTAGTCGTGCGAGGCGGCGACGTAGGAGTTGCTCCGGTTGAACGCGACGTAGACGTCCCTGCCGCTGGGCGAGATCGCGATCCAGGGCTTGTCGGTGAACGACGCGCCCAGGGAGCGCCGGAAGTCGTGCCGCCGCGTCCACGTCCGGCCATGATCGCGTGATTTCGCGAACGTGACGTCCCAGCCGTTCATCCACGCGGCGTAGATGACGCCGGAGGCCGAGACGGCCAGCACCGGATCGTTCTGCCACCGCGCGGGCCGGCAGGCCTGACCGGGAGGGCACTGCCGCGTGGGCATGATCCGGCTGTGCTGCCAGGACCGGCCCCGGTCCGGCGAGGACCGGAACAAGATGCAGTGCCCCATCCGCGGGCGGCACGCCGAGGGGCCGCCGTACTGCGTGGTCATCTGGTAGAGCCACGGTGACGACGGATCCGCCGCGATGTTCGGCTCCCAGTCGTTGTGGCGGCTCCACCGCCGCTCGACGGTCCAGTGGCGGGCGTGCCCGTGACCGATGGCCGTCGCGGCCACCGGGGCGCCGGCCGCCGCCGGGAGGGCGGCCCCCAGCAGGCCGGCCGCTAACAGGGCGGTCAGCGACGGATGCCTGATCTTCATGCTCCTCCTGCCACGTTCCGTGCGAGCTGATGCCATCAGAGCCCCGGCGGTGCACGCTATGCGTGTCATTGATGAATTTTTTGCTGGTCCTTGAACCATCTCCGCCCGCGGTACGTGAACCCCGTCAGGGGCCCGCCGTCCGCTACGGGCGCGTGGTTCCCGGAAGTGAAGCCAACGGCAGGAGGGTACCCATGAGGCAGCTTCGCTTAATCGCACCGCGCGCCCGGCGCGGCCTATGGTCCGCGGCCGCGATCGCGGCTGCGGCAACGCTGGCCGCGGGGCTGGGCGCCGCCCCGGCGGGCGCCGACACCAGCGCGTACCGCCAGATCAATCTCGTCTCCGACCAGCCCGGACACGCGCCGCTGATCGACGCCGACCTGGTCAACGCGTGGGGGCTGGCCGCGTCACCGGGCACGAACGCCACGCCCGGCTCGCCGCTGTGGGTAGCGGACAACGGCTCGGACCTGTCGACGCTGTATGCCGCCGGCCCGACCAACCGGTCGGTGACCAAGGTGCCGCTCATCGTGAGCGTCACCGGCGCGGCCCCGACCGGGGCGGTGTTCAACTCCGACTCGTCCTCATTCATCGTCCATGACAAGATTCACTCGGGATCGTCGCTGTTCATCTTCGACACCGAGAACGGCACGATCGACGGCTGGAGCCCGGGAGTCAATCCCAACGGGACCAACCCCTCGACGGTGACCGAGGTGGCCAGGAACAACGGGGCCAATGCCGTGTACAAGGGCCTGGCCATCGCGAATGGGTCCAACGGGAAGACGTACCTGTACGCCACCAACTTCAGGTCCGGAAGGGTCGAGGCGTACGACGGCAGGTTCAAGCCGGCCGAGCTTCCCGGCGGGCTGTTCGTCGACCCGCGGCTTCCGGCCGGCTACGGGCCGTTCGGCATCGCGGAGATCAACGGCATGTTGTACGTGACGTTCGCCAAGCAGGACGCCACGCTGCATGACGACGTCGCCGGGCCCGGACACGGGTTCGTGGACGTGTTCACCAACGACGGCGCGTTCGTCCGGCGGCTGGTCACCCGGGGCGCGCTCGACTCGCCGTGGGGGCTGGCGCTGGCGCCGCGCAGTTTCGGGCAGTTCGGCGGGGATCTGCTCGTCGGCAACTTCGGCAACGGCCACATCAACGCCTACAACCCGGCCACCGGCCAGCACCTGGGGCAGCTGCGGCGGCCGTCCGGCCAGCCGGTGGTCATCGACGGGCTGTGGGGCCTGATGTTCGGCAACGGGAACGCGGCCAAGACCGGCCAGCTGTTGTTCTCCGCCGGGCCTGACGGCGAGTCGCACGGCCTGCTCGGGAAGATCGTGGCAGCGCCCTGACCGGGAGTAGCGGAGATCAGGCCACGGGGGCCTGATCTCCGCTACCGGGGGCCGCGGACGGCTATTCCACCTGGCCGAACGACTTGATCTCGGCTTGCTCCTGCTCGGACAGCTCGCGGGGGGCCTCGCCGCTGGCGCGCTTCGCGCTCTGCACCTGATCCCGGATGCCGTCCACGACCTCCGGGTTGGCCAGCGTGGTGATGTCGCCGACGTCGGTGAAGTTCGACACCGAGGCGATGACCCGGCGCATGATCTTCCCGGATCTGGTCTTTGGCATGTCGGGGACGATCCAGATGTTCTTCGGCCGGGCGATCTTGCCGATGTCGGTCTCGATCGCCTTGGTCACCTTGTCCTCGATCTCCTTGCTGGGCTCGAAGCCCGGCTTGAGCGAGACGTACATCTCCACCGCGCGGCCGCGCACGTCGTCCACCACCGGGACGGCGGCCGCCTCGGCGATCTCGTCGACCGCCAGCGACGACGACTCGAGCTCCTTGGTGCCGAGCCGGTGGCCGGCCACGTTGATCACGTCGTCCACCCGGCCGAGGATCCGGTAGTAGCCGTCCGCCGCCTGGACCGCGCCGTCGCCGGCGAAGTAGGGCCAGTCGTGCCAGTCCGAGCTGTCCGGGTCCTTGTTGTACTTGCGGAAGTAGGTATCCACAAACCGCTCCGGCTGGCCCCAGATGGTCTCGAACACACCCGGCCACGGGGCCCTGATGCAGATGTTCCCGGCCTTGCCGCTGCCGGCCTCGACCACGTTGCCGTCCTCGTCGTAGATGACGGCGTAGATGCCCAGAGCCATCGGCCCGCAGCTGCCGGGCTTCATCGGATCGAGGGCGGGCAGGGTGGAGCCCAGGAAGCCGCCGGTCTCGGTCTGCCACCAGGTGTCCACGATCACGGCCTCGCCCTTGCCGACGACCTCGTGGTACCAGCGCCACACCTCGGGCTCGATCGGCTCGCCCACCGTAGTCATGTGCTTGAACCGGTAGTTGTACTTCGCCGGCTCATCCGGGCCCAGCTTGCGCAGCTGCCGGATGGCGGTGGGGGAGGTGTGGAAGATGTTCACCCCGAGCCGCTCGGCAATCCGCCAGGGCCGGCCGGCGTCGGGATAGTTCGGCACACCCTCGTAGATAACCGTGGTGGTGCCCAGCGCCAGCGGCCCGTAGACGATGTAGGAGTGGCCGGTGATCCAGCCGATGTCGGCCATGCACCAGTACGTGTCGTCCGGGTGTATGTCCTGGTAGAACTTGGACGTGCCGGCGACGTAGGAGAGGTAGCCGCCGGTGCTGTGCTGGCAGCCCTTCGGGCGGCCGGTCGTGCCACTGGTGTACATGAGGAACAGCGGCGCCTCGGCGGGCATGGACACCGGCTCCACCTCCGCGCCGCGGTAGTCGCCCATCAGTTCGTCGACGAAGTAGTCCCGTCCCTCGACCATGGGGGTCTGCGAGGCGTACTGGCCCTCGTGCCGGCGGAAGACCAGTACCTTCTCGACCTGCTGGCCCTCCTTGCGCGCGGCCTCCACCGCCTCGTCGGCCTTGACCTTGTGGTCGAGCAGGGAGCCGCTGCGGTAGTAGCCGTCCATCGTGATCAGGATGCGGCTGCCCGAGTCGGCGACCCGCCCGCCGCAGGCCGCGCCGCTGAACCCCGCGAACACCTGGGAGTGGATGACGCCGAGCCGCGCGCAGGCCAGCATGACCACCGGGAGTTCGGGGACCATCGGCAAGTGCAGGGTGACCCGGTCACCGGCCTGGACCCCGCCGAAGTCGCGCAGCAGCGCGGCGAACTCGTTGACCCGCCGGTGCAGCTCCCGGTAGGAGATGGCCACCGAGTCCGCCGACTCCGGCTCGGGCACCCAGATCAGCGCCGCCTTGTTGGCGCTGGTCTCCAGGTGCCGGTCCACGCAGTTGTAGCAGGCGTTCAGCTTGCCCCCGACGAACCATTTCCAGAACGGCGCCTCGCTCGTGTCCAGCGTGGTGTGCCAGTACTTGTCCCAGCTCAGCAGGTCGGCGTACTCGCGGAAGCACTCCGGATAGTGCTCCTCGGTGAACCGCTGGCGGATGTCCGGGTCAGCCGCGTTCGCTTGCCCGATGAACCGGGCCGGCGGGTAGAAGTACTCCTCTTCGCGCCAGTGGACGGCTATCTGCGACTCGGAGACCTCGCCGAGCTCTTCCTGACCTTCTGTCATGGCCCGTACCTCCGCTGGAAGATCGTTAGGCGGGTTAATCGTATCGCCCGCCGGCGGGCCGGGCCAGGGGACCATCACCCCCGCAAGAGGGTTGACATCACAGCCATCAGGGGTAAGTTGCTGCGCAGTCCAGCACCGGGCTGACCGGGGGGTTGGACCCAGTAAGGGCCCGGGCGCCCAGTAGACAACGGGGACCTGGCTCGCCTTCGGCGAGCCGGTTTGCGGTCCGAAGGGAGCCCGGGTCCTTTCCGTGCCGGGACGCCAACTGGTCTCGTTCATCGGTTACCCTGAGCGGTCGGCCAGATCGAAACCCACCGCGAGGAGCAGGGAGAGCGTGACCGGCAGTTATCCTCCGATCGGCACGGTGGTGGTCATCGTCCCCACCTACAACGAGCGGGAGAACCTGGAACCGGTGGCCACCCGGGTCAGGACCGCGGTGCCCGACGCGGACCTGCTCATCGTGGACGACAACAGCCCGGACGGCACCGGTGAGCTCGCCGACAAGCTGGCCGCCGCGGACGCCCGGATCCATGTTCTGCACCGGCCGGGGAAATCAGGGCTCGGCGCCGCGTACGTCGCGGGCTTCGGCTGGGCCCTGGACCGCGGCTACGACGCGATGGTCGAGATGGACGCCGACGGATCCCACCAGCCCGAGGACCTGCCCCGGCTGCTGGCCGGGCTGGACCGGGCCGACCTGGTGGTGGGTACCAGGTGGATGCCGGGCGGGAAGATCGTCAACTGGCCCAAATCGCGCGAGATTCTCTCCCGCGGCGCGAACATCTACACGCGCGTGATGCTGGGCATCGCGGTCCGGGACGCGACCGGCGGCTTTCGCGCCTACCGGGCCGGCACGCTGCGGGCCATTGCGCTGGACGAGGTGGACTCACAGGGCTACTGCTTCCAGATCGACCTCACCCTGCGTACCATTCAGGCCGGCCTCACCGTCGCGGAGATCCCGATCACGTTCGTGGAACGCGCCCGCGGTCACAGCAAGATGAGCAATGCCATCGTCCGCGAGGCGTTCTGGCGGGTGGCCGTGTGGGGGGTGTCGAGGCGGACAGCCGGGCTGCGCGCCCGGATTCACCCCGGGAAGCGAGAGCTTCCGGCCCGGCCCTCCTGAGCGGGGACTCTAGGCGCTCTTGCGCTGCTGGCCCCGGCCGGACTGTGCGTCGCGGTCATCGCCCCCGGGCCCGCGCCGCTCCCTGATGACCGCCAGCCGCTCGGCGAGCACCTCTTCCAGGTCGGCGATGGTCCGCCGTTCCATCAGCATGTCCCAGTGGCTGCGCGGCGGCTTGGCCTTCTTTTGCGCGGGCAGGTCCACGGCCGCGGTGAACGCCGTCGCCCCGCAGACCCGGCATTCCCATACCGCCGGGATCTCCGCCTCAGCCGCGAATGGCACCGTGAAGTGATGACCCTTGGGGCAGTCGAAAGCGACCTCCCGGCGAGGTGCCAGGTCGGTGTTGCGGTCGTTCTCGTAGCTCGTCGCTCCGAGCCGGGTGCCGCGTAGTGCGCGTTCCGCCATAACGTACTGCCTCCCCAGGCGCTGACCTGTCAAGTCCGTTAACGCTGAGTTCCCGGACAAGATTCCCTCCTCGGCCAGGTTCCAACCACATCCGGCCGGCCGGATCGCCTGAGTTGCCCTCATCTGCCGGGGTCGGCCCGGCCCGCGATTACGCGCCGCTTACCCGCCGCTCACGCCAGAGGGCCGGGTGAGCGGGGGAATGCCACTGGCCACGCTCGGTCAGCACATCCCGGAGCAGGACGGTGTCATCGGTCATGATCCCGTCCGCGCCCAGGTCGAGCAGGCAGGTCATCTGGGTCCGGTCGTTCACCGTCCATACATGCACCGCAAGCCCGAGCGCATGGGCCCGGCGGATGAACCCCCGGGTGGCCACCACGGCCGGAATCTGCGCGCACCGCACGCCCGTACGGGCCAGCCGATGGGCCAGCGCCGGGCCGTAGCCGGCCAGATTCCCTCCTATCCCGATCGCCGCCACCCCCGGCGGCGACAGGGCGGTGCACACCGGCCGGCGCAGGGCCCGCCTGACGGCGCGGAGCCGGCGCGCGGAGAACGAGCACACGCACACCCGGTCCCAGGCGGCGATCCGGTGCAGTGTGGCCGCGAGCGGGCCGATGGCGCGCTCCTGTTTCACGTCGATGTTGAACCGGATGTGCGGCCAGGCGGTGAGCACATCCTCCAGCAGCGGAATGGGCTCGGTCCCGCCGATGCGCGCCGCGGCGACCTCCTGGTGCGTCATCCGCGAGATACGACCTTCGCGATCGGTGACCCGGTCCAGGGTGTGGTCGTGGAAAGCGAGCAGCACCCCGTCCGCGGTCGCGTGCGCGTCGGTTTCGAGATACGTGTAGCCGAGGCCTACCGCATGCTCGAACGCCGGCCAGGAGTTCTCCGGGTGGTGTGCGGCTCCGCCCCGGTGCGCGATCGCGATCGGCCCTGGGTGCTCGAGGAACGCGTGGCCCATGGCAGGGAGTATGCCGTCGGCGGCCGAAGAAATCTTGAACACGGCATGACCGGAAGAAGACGGACCGGTGCGCCTGGTCACGGCGCCGCCCCCCCGGCGGCGTCGGCCCGCAGCACGCGATATCCGGTGCGGGCCGCCACCCTCGTCACCGGCCAGCCGGCCTCATCCAGCCAGCGGTGCAGCGAGTCGGCGCCGAGGTGCCGCTGCACGACCAGGTAGGCGGAGCCGCCGGGGGCCAGCCGGCGCAGCCACGTCGTGAGCAGCTCATGCAGCGCCTGCTTGCCGATCCGGGCGGGCGGGTTGGACCAGATCGTCTCCAGCCGTCCGGGCAGAGCCGGGTCGACGGGCGTGACACAGCGCACGTTGCCCAGGCCCGCGCGGTCGGCGTTACGCGCGCACAGGCCGAGGGCCCGCTGGTTGACGTCCACCGCCCAGACCGTCGCCCCCGGCGAGCGGTACGCGAGCACCAGGGCCAGCGGCCCGTAGCCGCTGCCCAGGTCGAGCAGGTTGCCGGCGCGCGGAGGATCGGGCACGGTGTCCAGCAGCAGCCGGGTGCCCGGGTCGAGCCGGGCCGCCGAGAACACCCCGGCGTCGGTCTCCAGCGCCAGGTGCAGGCCGGGCAGCACGACATGTACCAGGCCGGGCCGGTGCGCAGCCCGTGGGCGCTCGGTGAAGTAGTGCTGATCCGCGCCGATGGCGATGCCTTCCCCGATCGCGATCAGCCGGTGCGGGCCGTCGGGGCGGCCTGGCCGGCCTGCTGGCCCTGCCGCGCCGGGTTGATGTACTTGCGGGTCACCCACCGCTCGACCACGAACGTGAGCACCGGGATCGTCCCCGCAGCCAGCATGAGGATGGTCGGGCCGATGGACAGCCGCAGCCGCCTGGCCAGCAGGTACGCCGTGATCAGGTAGATGATGTACAAGATCCCGTGCAGCGTGCCGACGTCGTTCACGACGACGTCGTTGCCCGCGGCCACCTGCAGCGGTATCCCGACGAAGCAGAGCACGATCAGCACCGTTCCGGTGATGTACGCCATCACCCGGTAGCGGCGCACGGCCGCATCCATCGCACCACCTCCTGCTGTGCTCCCGGGTCCGGCCGGAACCGGAGTCGGTAGCTGCCGGGCCGACCGGTCACCGGATCCCGTGCCATCGGCCGTGGTTCTTGACCTGCTCCTGCAGCCGGGCGAGATAGGCGTTGTAGGCGGCCAGATCCTTGTCCTCTGGCTCCGCCTGATCGGCCTCCTGGTCATCATCGCGGCCCGCGGAGCCGGCCGGCCGGCCGCCCAGCGCGAGCTCCGCCTCGGCGGCGTCTGTCCCGGTGTCGGGGGGAGAAAACTCATCGCGGATCGTCTTGGCCCAGAACACCACGGCGAACACCGCGAAGATGGGCCACTCGAACGTGTAAGCCCAGCTCAGCGCGTTGCCCTCCTCGGCCCGCCGGAGTTGCCAGTAGCCGAGGGCGAGCATCCCCGCCACCGACACCACCATGGCCAGGTGCCAGCCGAGCCAGCGGGGCCTGACGAGGAACCGCCAGCTAGCCGCCGGTGCGTGCTCGGCGGCCGGCCGGTCGACCTCAGCGCTGGACATGGTCTGACTCTAGCGCCGCACCAGGGCTGATCTGCGTGGCGACCGTGCGGTTTGCCGGGCGAGCGGCGATAATCGGGCTCATGGCCCTGGCCGACGTGCTCTCGCGGCGCCGCGGGCGGGCCGCGCGGATACCCGAGCGGCTCGATGAGCTGCGCGGGCCCGCACAGGGGGTCGTGGTGCTGCCCGTGCACCTGACCTGGTACGGGCTGCGCGAGTTCGACGTCTGCGATGCTCCGAGCCGGGTGCGCATGTACACGATCGTGCTCAGCCAGGGCGAGCGCAACGATATCGCCCGGTTCTTGCACCCGGGGCTGCTGCGCCAGGACTGGCCGCAGCTGCGCGCCCTGGTCACGCGCGAGGTCCGCGACGCCTGCGCTCGCCGGCTCGCCCTGCCGGCCTCCGGCTAGCACGGCATCCCGGCGGCGGTCACCCCGCGTTGTCGCGCGGCGCCCGGCGTGCCATGGTGGCGGCATGCGCAAATACGTGATCATGGGCGTGCAGGGCAGCGGCAAGGGCACGCAGAGTCGGATGCTCGCCTCCGACCTCGACCTGGTGCACATCGGCGTGGGCGACATCTTCCGGTGGAACGTCCAGCAGCACACCAAGCTGGGCGCCCAGGTGCGGCGCACGATGGCCACGGGCGAGCTGGTCGCCGACGAGACGGTGGAAGACATCGTGCGGGACCGGCTGACCCAGCACGACTGGAACTACGGGTTCGTCATCGACGGCTTCCCGCGCAACCGGCGGCAGGCCGAGTTCTTCCTGGAGAGCTACGACATCGACGGCGTCATCTACCTCGACCTGCCCGACAGCGAGGTGCGGCGCCGGGTGCTGGCCCGGCGGCTCTGCTCGGGCTGCGGCATGGACTACAACCTCATCGACAACAGCCCGGACGTGCCGGGCAAGTGCGACAACTGCGGCGGCGAGCTCGTCCAGCGCGAGGACGACACCGAGGAGGCGCTGGCGGTGCGGCTGCGCGAGTATCACGAGAAGACCGATCCCGTGCTGGAGGTTTTCCGGCGCAAGGAGTTCGTGATCACGGTGGACGCACGGCCCGAGCCCGAGGTGGTCCAGCAGGCCATCCGCAACGGGCTGGCGCTGCCGCCCTACCACCCCGTGCATGATGCCGATCAGCGGTAACCCGGGAGCCCCTGATGCGTGATATCACCGTGTTCAGCGGCACCGCCCACCCGGAACTGGCCCGCGAGATCTGCGCCTTGCTGCAGGTCCCGCTGGAGCCGGTGCGGCTGCGGCGGTTCGCCAACGACTGCCTGGACGTCCAGTTGCAGGCCAACTGCAGGGAACGCGACGTGTTCCTGATCCAGCCGGTGGTCCCGCCCGTGCAGGAGCACCTGGTCGAGCTGCTGATGATGGCCGACGCCGCGCGGGGGGCGTCCGCGGCCCGGGTCACCGTGGTCATGTCGCATTACGCCTATGCCCGTTCGGACAAGAAGGACGAGCCGCGGATCTCGATCGGCGGCAGGCTCGTCGCCGACCTGCTCGTCGCGGCCGGGGCGAGCCGGGTGCTGACCATGACGCTGCACTCGCCGCAGGTGCACGGGTTCTTCTCCGTGCCCGTGGACCACCTGCACGCGCTCAGGGAGCTGGCGGCTCACTTCCGCGGGAGCGACCTGGCCAACACCGTCGTGGTCTCGCCCGACCTCGGCCACGCGAAGAGCGCGACGGCGTTCGCCCGCCGGCTCGGGCTGCCGGTCGCGGCCGCGGCCAAGGAACGGCACAGCGACACGAGCGTCACGATCACCTCGATCATCGGCGACGTGACCGGGCGGAATGTGATCATCCTCGACGACGAGATCGCCCGCGGGACCACGATCGACGAGCTGCTGGCCTGGCTGGCCGAGCGCGGGGTGGGATCGGTGCGGGTCGCCTGTACGCACGGGCTGTTCTGCCACGGCGCGCTGGACCGGCTGGCCGCACGGCCGGAAGTGGCCGAGATCGTCTGCACGAACACGGTGCCGGTCCCGGCGGACGCGTACCCCGGCAAGCTGCGCGTGATCTCGGTGGCTCCCGCGCTGGCCGAGGCCATCCGGCGGATTCACGGCGGCGAGTCGGTCAGCGCGCTGTTCGCGCCCTGACCGCGACCCGGCGGGCGCCCGCCTGCCGGCCTAGCCCGCGCCCGCCTGCCGGCCTAGCCCGCGCCCGCGGTGTCGATGATCCAGGCGGTGATCAGCGCTTCCTCCCGCCACGCGTCGTAGCGGCCGCTGCGGCCGCCGTGCCCGGCCTCCATCCGCATCCGGAGCAGGAACGGCCCGCCCCGGGCCACGGCCCGCAGCCGGGCGACCCACTTAGCCGGCTCGTGGTAGAGGACGCGGGTGTCGTTCAGGCCGCCGGTGATCAGGATCGGCGGGTACTGCTGACCGGTCACGTTCTCGTACGGCGAGTACGCCTTCATATAGGCGTAAACCTCGGGATCGCGAGGGTCGCCCCACTCCTCCCACTCGTTGATGGTCAGCGGCAGCGACGGATCGAGCATCGTGTTCACCGGGTCCACGAACGGCACCTCCGCGACGATGCCGGCGAATTCTCCCGCCCCGCTGTTGGCGGTCACGCCCATCAGCAGCCCGCCGGCCGACGCGCCCCGCGCGATCAGCCGGGACCGCGACGTCCAGCCGCGTTCCACCAGGTGCGCGGCGCAGGCGGCGAAGTCGGTGAACGTGTTCGCCTTGTGTAGCTGCCTGCCCTCCTCATACCAGCGCCGGCCCATCTCGCCGCCACCGCGGACGTGCGCGATCGCGAACACGAACCCGCGGTCCAGCAGCGACAGCCGGGGCGTGCTGAAGTACGGATCCACCGAGCTCTCATAGCTGCCGTAGCCGTACAGCAGGCACGGGGCGCTGCCGTCCCGCGGCGTGCCCTCCGGGCAGATCAGCGAGATCGGGATGCGGGTGCCGTCGCCGGCCACCGCCCACTCGCGGTGCTGCTCGTACTCATCGGGGCTGAACGGCCGGCCCGCGGGGGAGGGGAGCACCGGCCGCCGCCTGAGCAGGGTGAGCTCCCCGGTCGCGACGTCGCAGTCGTACACGGACTCGGGCGTGGCCAGGGATTCGTACCGCAGCCGGAACCGGTCCGACTCGTACTCCGGGTTCATCCCCGGCGACACCGAGTAGATCGGCTCGGGAAGCGGAATCTCGCGGGCCGAGCCGTCGCGGTAGACGGTCAGGCCGGTCAGCCCGTCGCGGCGGTACCACACCACCATGTGCCCGGCGAAGGCGTCCACGCCCAGCAGCCGGGTGTCCTCGCGCTGGCCGATCAGCGGCTCCCAGTCCTGCGGGCGGGCGGTCGGCGCGGCGGCCAGCTCGAAATTCTGCGCCTGGTCGTTGTGCAGGATGAGCAGCCGGTCGCCGAATTCGCGGCCGGGCTGGTGGTCGACGTCGTACTCGACGCCCTGCCGGCGCGGCGCCACGACCCGCAGCTCCCCGCCCGGGTCCGCCGCGTCGAGCAGCCACGCCTCGCTGGTCAGCCTGCTTTCCGTCTTGATCACCAGGTAGCGCTCGCTGCGAGTCAGGCTCACCCCGACCCAGAACCGCTCGTCCGGCTCCTCGAACACGATCACGTCGTCGGCCGCCGGGGTGCCGATCGTGTGCCGCCAGACGCGGTACGGCCGCCAGGCATCGTCCACGGTGACGTAGAAAACGGCCGACGCGTCCAGCGACCAGGCGCAGCCGTAGAACGTGTCCGGTATCTCGTCGTCGAGCACGGCCCCGGTGCCCAGGTCCCTGATCCGCAGCGTGAAGCGCTCGTCGCCGCGGAAGTCCGTGGAGTAGCCAAGCCGCTTGCCGTCCGGGCTGACGCTGAACGCGCCGAGCTCGAAGAAGCTGGACTCGCCGGCCAGTTCGTTGCCGTCGAGCAGGATCTGCTCGCCGTCCAGCGGCCGGCCGTGGTCGGCCACGGGCGGCGTCACCTCGTCGGGCCGGGCGGGCCGTCGGCAGTAGATCGGGTACTGCTGCCCCTCCACCGTCCTGGTGTAGTACCACCAGCCGCCCTTGCGGGCGGGCACCGTGAGGTCGGTCTCCTGGGTGCGCGCCTTGATCTCGGCGAAGACCGTGTCGCGCAGCGCGGCCAGGTGCGCGGTGGCCTCGTTGGTGTAGGCGTTCTCGGCGGTGAGGTAGGCGATCACCTCCGGGTTGTCCTTGGCGGCGAGCCATGCGTAGTCGTCGGTGACCACGTCGCCGTGCTGGCGGCGCTCGGCGGGAATCGGGTGGGCGAGTGGGGGCGGGGTCGTCATGGCGCGGAGTCTACTGGCGGCGGGGGAAAACCCCCGCGTGAAGACGGCAGCTAGCCGTATACCGCCCCTGCGGCGGCGCTCCTAGCGTGATCCGAGTGAGCACGCGACGCGTACCGCCAGGAGGTGACGATGATTGAGGCCAGGGAACTGACCAAGCGATACGGCAGCATGGTGGCCGTAGACGGCCTGAGTTTCGACGTCCGGCCGGGGAGCGTAACGGGCTTTCTCGGCCCGAACGGCTCCGGCAAATCGACCACGATGCGCATGATCATGGGCCTGGATTTCCCCCACGCCGGCCAGGCCCGCATCGGCGGCCGGCGCTACCGCGAGCTGCGCTGGCCGCTGCGCGAGGTCGGCGCGCTGCTGGAGGCCAGGGCGTTTCACCCGGGCCGCACCGCGCGGGCACACCTGGCCGCGCTGGCCGCCAGTAACGGCATCCCGGCGTCCCGGGTCGATGTGGTGCTCGGCACGGTCGGCCTGCACGGTGCTGACAAAAACAGCGCCGGCAAAAACAGCGCCGGCAGAAAGAGTGTCGGCAAAAACAGCGCGGCCGGCCGGCGCGCGGGCAAGTTCTCCCTCGGCATGGCCCAGCGGCTCGGCATCGCCGCCGCGCTGCTGGGCGACCCGGGCGTGCTGGTGTTCGACGAGCCCGCCAACGGCCTGGACCCCGAAGGCATCCGGTGGATCCGGCAGCTGATGAAGTCACTGGCCGCCGAGGGCCGGGTCGTGTTCGTATCCAGCCACCTGATCAGCGAGATGGCCAATACCGCCGACCGGCTGATCGTCATCGGCGCCGGGAAGCTGCTCGCCGATACGACCGTCGCGGAGCTGTCCGCGGGATCGGCGTCGCTGGAGGACGCGTTCCTTGACCTGACCATGGGCAGCGCCGAGTTCCGGGCCACGGCCGCCGGCCGCCCGGATGACGGGCCGCCGGGCGCCCCGCAGGCCGGCGGTTATCCCAGCTACCCCGGCGCGAGGGGGTCATCGTGACCACGATCGCCGTCCCGCCCGGGCACTACCGGCTGCGGCACGTGACCCGGATGGAATGGATCAAGCTGCGCAGCCTGCGCTCCACCTGGTGGACGCTGGCGCTGTCGGCCGCGGCCGCCGTCGGGATCGCGGTCGCGGTCGGGCTCAACACGCCGGCGACGAGCCGGCACGAAGACCTGACCAGCAACGTGCTGGGCGGCGTGTCGGCCGGGCTGCTGCTGACCGGGGTGCTGGGCGTGCTGATGATGACCAGCGAATACACCTCCGGCATGATCCGGGCCACGCTCGCCGCGGCACCGAACCGTCCGCTAATGCTGGCCGCGAAGGCGGCGGTGTTCGGCGCCGTGGCCCTCGCGCTCGGCGAGGCCACGTCGTTCATCGCGTTCCTCACGGGCGGCGCGGCGCTGCGGCACGGCATCACCGCGCCGACGCTGAGCCAGCCCGGGGCGCTGCGCGCGGTGCTGCTGACCGGGGTGAGCTTCTGCCTGATCGGGCTGCTCGGCATGGGCCTGGGCGCGATCATCCGGCACACCGCGGCCGCGGTCGCGGTCATGGTCGGCGGGGTCTACGTGGCCGCCCAGGCGGTCGCCGCGTTCGCGCACCCGCTGCTGCCCTACCTGCCGATCCCGATCGTGGCCAACTCGCTGAGCGCGTCCAGGCCGATGACGGGTGACGTGCCCGCGCCGCTGTCCCCGTGGGTGGGTCTCGGCCTGCTCTGCCTGTACGCGGTGGTGCTGCTCGCCGCGGGCGGATGGCTGCTGTGCCGCAGGGACGCGTGAGGCCGCGAGACAATGGCCTTATGAGCGCGACCGCCGAGGAACTGGGGCGCGCGGCCGTGCGCGCCCCGTTCGCTCGGCCGGCCCGGCGTGAGCTCGGTTACGCGCTGGCCGGGGCGGTGCCCGCCGTGGTGGGGTTCGCGCTCATCTTGTCCTTGCTCGTGGCCGGGGCCGGGCTCACGGTCACCCTGCTCGGCACGGTCCCCGGGCTGCTGGTGCTGGTCCTCACGCTGCGCCTGGCACGCAGGCTGGGGGTGTGGCAACGGTGGCTGGCCCGGCGCACGCTCGGCGGCCAGTTCGCCGCGCCGGAACCGTTCCGCCCGGGCCGCGGCGTGCTCGGCCGGCTCGACGCCAGGCTGCGCGACGGCCCGGCCTGGCGGTCGGTGGCCTACGCGCTGCTCAAGCTCCCGGTCGCGCTGCTCCAGGCGTACGCGGTCAGCTTCTGGGTCGTCGGCATCTTCGATATCATCCGCCCGTTGTGGTGGCTGGCGGGCCGGCATCCCGCGTTCCCCGGCGGGCAGTCGCCCGGATCCCGGGTCATCATCCTGCTGCCGCCCACCGGCTTCACCGTGCACAGCTGGCCGCAGATGCTGCTCGCCGCCGTGGCGGGTGCGGTCACCTTGCTGGTCGCCCCGTGGGTGCTGCGCGCGGTGACGTCCGGCGACCGGTGGCTGGTCCGGGGGCTGCTCGGTCCCGGCCGGCTGGACCAGCGGGTCCGCGAGCTGGAGGAAAGCCGGGCGCACGCGGTGGACGATGCGACCGCCGCGCTGCGCCGGGTGGAGCGGAACCTGCACGACGGCGCGCAGGTCCGGCTGGCCGCCCTGGCCATGGGGCTGGGCATGGCGAAGGAGAAGCTCGGCCAGGACGGCAAGCCGCTGGACGAGATCGAGGCGGCTAGGATCCGCGATCTGGTGGACACCGCGCACCGCAGCGCCAAGGACGCCCTGATCGAGCTGCGCGACCTGGCGCGGGGCATCCACCCTCCGGTACTCGACTCCGGCCTGGCCGAGGCGCTGGCCACACTGGCCGCACAGAGCATCATCCCGGTCGAGCTGACCGCCGACATCGGCGAGCGTCCCACCGCGGCCATCGAGACCATCGCCTACTTCTGCGCCGCGGAGCTGCTGGCCAACGCGGCCAAGCACAGCGGCGCCAACCGCGTACTCATGGACGTGACGCAGCGCGCGGACACGCTCCGGCTGCTGGTCAGCGACGACGGCGTGGGCGGCGCCGACCCGACGCGGGGCAGCGGCCTGCCCGGGCTGGTGCAGCGGGTGCGCACCGTGGACGGCCGGCTCGACCTGACCAGCCCGCCCGGCGGGCCGACCGTGGTCACCGTGGAGCTGCCGCTGCGGGCGTGAGAACATCGCCGCATGCGGGTAGTCATCGCCGAGGACGCCGGGCTGCTGCGGCAAGGACTGACGGCGATGCTCGCCGACCGCGGGCATCAGGTGTGCGCCGCGGTCGGCGACGCTGCGGCGCTGCTGGCCGCGGTCCGGGAGCACGGTCCAGACGTGGCGGTGGTGGACATCAGGATGCCGCCGACGCACACCGACGAGGGGCTACGGGCCGCCCTGCAGCTGCGGGCGGAGCACCCGCGCACCGGGGTCCTCGTCTTCTCCCAGTACATCGAGACCAGGTACGCGACCCGGCTGCTCGAGGGCAACGCGTCGGGTATCGGCTACCTGCTCAAGGACCGGGTGGCGGACGTGGCCGAGTTCGCCGACGCGCTGGAGCGGGTGGGCTCCGGCGGCACCGCGCTCGACCCCGAGGTGGTCAGCCAGCTGCTCGGCGCCAGCCGGCGCTCCACCGGGCTCGCCTCGCTCACGATCCGGGAACGCGACGTGCTGTCGCTGATGGCCGAGGGCCGGTCCAACGCCGGGATCGCGGCCGGGCTCGTCGTGACCGGCGGCGCGGTCGAGAAGCACGTGGCCAGCATCTTCGCCAAGCTCGGCCTGCCGCCCTCGGAGGGTGACAACCGCCGGGTGCTGGCCGTGCTGCGCTACCTCGGCGGCTGAACCCGGGCCGCGTCTGCGAGGATCGCAGCATGCCCGAAGAGATCAGCTTTCCGCGCCAGTACGCCCGCACGCAGCGGTTCACGCTCGGCGTCCCGCACGACTTCTCGATCGCCCCGGACGGCTCCCGCGTCGCGTTCCTGCGGTCCCGCTCCGGGACGGACGGCAACACCTGCCTGTGGGTGCGCGACGTGGCCAGCGACGACGAGCACGTCGTCGCGGACCCGGAGCTCATCCTGGCCGGCACGCGCGAGGAACTGCCGCCGGAGGAGCGGGCCCGGCGCGAGCGGGCCAGGCAGCCGGGGTCAGGGATCGTCGGCTACGCCACCGACAAGGAGACGCGCATCGCCGCCTTCGCGCTGTCCGGACGGCTGTTCGTCGCCGACCTCACCGGCGGCGACGTCAGGGAACTGCCCGCCGCCGGGCCGGTGATCGACCCGCGGCCGGACCCGGCCGGGTCCGCCGTCGGCTACGTGAGCGGGGGAGCGCTGCGCGTCATCGCGCCCGACGGCAGCGGGGACCGCGCGCTGGCCGAGCCCGACGGCCCGGACGTGACCTACGGGCTGGCCGAATTCGTCGCCGCCGAGGAAATGGACCGCACGCGCGGCTTCTGGTGGTCTCCCGGCGGGAGGAGCCTGCTCGTGGCCCGGGTGGACAACAGCCCGGTGACCCGCTGGTACCTGTCCGACCCGGCCCACCCGGACCGGCCCGCGACAGAGATCCGGTATCCCGTCGCCGGCACCGCCAACGCCGACGTCACGGTGATCTGGGCCGGGATCGACGGCAGCAGGCGGCCGGTGCCGTGGGACACCGCAGCGTTCCCATACCTGACCTCGGTGCACTGGTCCTCGCGCGGGCCCGCGCTGCTGCAGGTCCAGACGCGCGACCAGCGGACGATACGGGTGCTCACCGTGGCCGATGACGGGACCACCGCCACGGTGGCCACGGACACCGACCCGGACTGGGTGCACATCGTCGCGGGCACGCCGGCCTGGACGGCCGACGGCCGGCTGGTGCGGGTGGTGGCCAGGGACGGCGCCTACCGCCTGATGCTCGATGACCACCCGGCCACCCCGGCCGGGGCCGGGGCCGTGCACGTGCGCGCGGTGCTCGACGTGGACGCTGACGTGCTGTTCACCGCGACCGGACCCGACCCCACCCAGGTGCACGTGTACACCGCGGGCCAGGACGGGGTGACCCAGATCAGCACCGAGCCCGGCCTGCACACCGCGGTGCGGTCGACCGGCGCCATGGTGATCTCGTCCGCGTCGCTGGATCGGTCCGGCCCCACGGTGCGCATCCGGCGGCGCGGCGAGGACGCGGGCGAGATCGGCTCCTGCGCCGAGACCCCGGTGCTGACGCCGCAGGTGACGCTGCTGACCGCGGGCCAGCACGAGCTGCGCTGCGCCCTCGTGCTGCCGCGGTGGCACCGTCCCGGCTCCGGCCCGGCGCTGCCGGTGCTGCTCGACCCATACGGCGGCCCCGCCACGCAGCGCGTGGTCGCGTCCCGGAACGCCTACCTGGTCTCGCAGTGGTTCGCCGACCAGGGCTTCGCGGTGGTAGTCATCGACGGGCGGGGCACCCCGGGGCGGGGGCCGGACTGGGACCGGCTGATCCATTACAACCAGTCCACGCCGAACATCGAGGACCAGGTGGACGGGCTGGCGGCGGTGGCCGCCGCGCATCCGGACCTGGATGCCTCGCGGGTGGCCATCCGCGGGTGGTCGCACGGGGGTTACCTGGCCGCGCTGGCCGTGCTGCGCAGGCCGGATGTCTTCCACGTCGCGGTCGCCGGTGCCCCGGTCACCGACGAGCGGCTGTACGACACCCACTACACCGAGCGCTACGAGGGTCACCCGGACGAGCACCCGGAGGTCTACGAGCACGACTCGCTGATCGCCGACGCGCCGAAGCTGCGCCGGCCACTGATGCTGATCCACGGCCTGGCCGACGACAACGTGACCGTGGCGCATACGCTGCGGCTGTCGTCGGCGCTGCTCGCGGCCGGACGCCCGCACACCGTGCTGCCGCTGTCCGGCGTCACCCACGCCGCGCGGCAGGAGGAAGTGGCCGAGAACCTGCTGCTGCTGCAGGCGGACTTCATCAAGCGTGCCCTCGGCCTGCCCGCCGACTGACCGCCGGCCCCTCGCGGCCGCCGGGGTTGCGGGGCAGCGCCTCGAACAGGTATTTGAGCTAGGCTCGGTGTTATGACGCTCGCGTTTCAGGGGTCGCTGCTGGACGGCGCGGACGGGACCGGCCCGGGACCGCTCGGGTCATCGGTGCGGCGGACCGCGCTCGGCGAGGGGGCGTGGATCGACGTACGCCCGGGCTGGATCGGGGAGGCGGACGCGCTGTTCGGCCGGCTGGCGGCCGCGGTCCCGTGGCGTGCCGATCGACGGCGGATGTATGACCAGGTGGTCGACGTCCCGCGGCTGGTCTGCTTCTACGGCGAGGGAGCGCCGCTTCCCGATCCGGTGCTGGACCAGGCCAGGCACGAGCTCAGCGCGCACTACGCCGCCGAGCTCGGCGAGCCGTTCCTGACCGCCGGCATGTGCCTGTACCGGGACGGCCGGGACAGCGTCGCGTGGCACGGCGACACGACCGGACGCGGCAACACGGAGGACACGATGGTCGCGATCGTCTCGCTCGGCGCCCCCCGCGCGCTGCTGCTGCGCCCGCGGGGCGGCGGGACTGCGCTGCGGCGCAACCTAGGCCACGGTGATCTGCTCGTGATGGGCGGGAACTGCCAGCGCACCTGGGAGCATGCGGTGCCCAAGGCCGCCGCGGCCGCGGGGCCGCGGATCAGCGTACAGTTCCGCCCGCGCGGGGTGCGCTAGGCTCCGCCCGCGCGCAGAGCGCTAGCCCGCCTCGATGGCCCGGATGATCTGGTCCCGGGTGAGCGGCAGATCCCGCACCCGCACGCCGACCGCGGCGGCCACTGCGTTGCCGATCGCGCCGGCCACCGGCCCCTGCGCCACCTCGCCCGCCCCGGATTCCTGCTCGCCGGGCGCGGCGACGATCCGCACGGTCACGTCGGGGACCTCGGTGAACCGCAGGATGGGGTAGCTGTCCCAGCTCACCGACGTGATCGCGGCCCGGTCGAAGCGGACCCGCTCGCGCAGCACCCAGCTCGCGCTCTGCACCGCGCCGCCCTCGGCCTGGTTGATGACCCCGTCCGGGTTGATGACCCGGCCCACGTCCACCGCCAGCCACAGCCGACGCAGCCGGACCTCGGTGGCCGCCTCGACCTCGGCGACCGCGGCGCAGTACCCGGACGTGCCCTTGTACCGCGCGTACCCGATACCGAGCCCGGCGTCCTGGCCCCGGCGGACGGGCCACCCCGCCATCTGCGCTGCCTGTTCGATCACCCGCCGGGCGCGCGGGTCGGCCACGTGCGCGAGCCGGAAGGCGACCGGATCCGCGCCCGCCTCGGCCGCCAGCTCGTCCATGAACGACTCGATCGCGAACACGTTGAGGAAGGCGCCCAGCGACCGCAGCGAGGAGGTCCTGATCGGCATCGTCAGCAGCCGGTGCCGGGTCACTTCGACGTCGGGGATGTCGTAGCCGGGCAGCGAGTTGCGGACCGAGCCGATGACGGGCACCGGCGGGCCGTCGGGGGCCGCGGACATCGGCTGCCCGCCGGCCAGGTGCGCGAGCGCGAGCAGCCGAGGCTCGCCCCCGGTGCCGGGGCGGCCCAGGAAGCCGTTGCTCCACACGTCCTGCCGCCAGGACTGGATCCGGCCGTCGGGACCCAGCCCGGCCGACAGCCGGGCCAGCATCGCCGAGCCGAGCGGCGCCCAGGCCATCTCGTCTTCGCGCGACCACATCACCCGCACCGGCCGGCCGCGGCAGGCCGGGGCCCGGGCGAGCAGCACGGCGTCGAGCGCCGCGTCGTCGGCGCCGTTGTGACCGTAGGCGCCGGCCCCCTCGGCGTGCCGGACGACCAGGCGCCGGGGCTCGATGTCCAGGCCTGCGGCCAGCGCCCGGTGCAGGGCGAAGATGCCCTGGCTGTGCGTCCATACCGTGACCGTGCCGTCCCGCACCTGCGCGATCGCGCAGCTGGGGGCCATCGACGCGTGGGCCAGGAACGGCCGGCTGAATTCCGCGGTCAGGGTGCGGGTCGCGCGGGCGGCGGCGGCCGGATCCCGCCGCCGCGCGATCACCGAGGTCTCGGCGGGCTCGCCGAGCAGGAAGCTCCGCAGGTCATCCTCGTCGGGCAGCGAATCGCGTACCTTCCACCGGGCCGCGTGGCCGAGCCGCCGGGCGGCCGCCCGCGCGGCCGCGTCGGTCTCGGCGACCACGCCGAGGAACGACCCGTCGGTGACGACGTCGATCACACCCGCGGGCAGGTCAGCCTGGCCGACGGCCTGCAGCTCGGCCGCGACGGCGGGCGGGCGGACCACCCGGCCGAACAGCATGCCGGGCAGCAGCAGATCGTGCAGGAACCGGGGCCGGCCGGTCACCTTGTCCGGGATGTCGATGCGCGGGGCGCTGCGTCCGGCGACCGACCACTGGGCGCAGGGCTTGGCCGCCACCGGCGGGCCGGCCGCGTCGCGCAGGCCGGGGCCGCCCAGCGACCAGTAGCTGAGCCCGGTGCCGCCGGCCGACGTGACGACCTCGCCGTCGCGCACGCCCAGCGCGGCCGGGTCAGCGCCGAGCCGGCCCGCGGCGGCGGCCAGCAGCGCGCGCCGGGCCTGCGCGCACGCCTGACGCAGCGCCGCGCCGGAGTCCTCGATCGACTTGCTGCCCGAGGTCGTGCCCTCGTCCGGGCTGGTGGCCGTGGATACCGGGGCGACCCGCACCCGGGCCAGCCGCACGTCGAGTTCCTCGGCCGCGATCTGGGCCAGCGCCGTCCACACCCCCTGCCCGTACTCGACCTTGCCGGTGGCGATGGTGACGACGCCGTCCGCGCCGAACTCGAGCCAGCGTCCCAGCACCGGGGTGGCCGCGAGATCTCCCGGCAGGCCCGGCTCCGGCGCAGGCAGCGGGGGCATGACCGTCACTCCCGCTCCGCCGCGGCGGCCTTGAGCACGGCCCGGACCACCCGGCCGTGCGAGCCGCACCGGCACAGGTTGGGCTCCAGGGCCTCGCGCACCTGCCCGGAGGTCGGCGCGGGGCAGGCCCGCAGCAGGGCCACCGCGCTGATCACCAGGCCGGTCGTGCAGTAGCCGCACTGGGCCGCCTGCTCGTCGATGAACGCCTGCTGCACCGGGTGCAGGTCATCGCCGGCCGCCAGGCCCTCCACCGTGACCACGTCCCGGCCGGCCGCGGCCGCCGCGGGCAGGTCGCAGGCGGGCCCCGGCCGCCCGTCCAGCAGCACGAAGCAGGCGCCGCAGAGGCCGGCGCCGCAGCCGAACCGCGGCCCGGCCAGCCCGAGCTCGCCGCGCAGCACGTCGAGCAGCGTCAGCTCCGGGTCAGCGCGGACCTCTTGCTCCCGTCCGTTCACCGTCAGCCGGACGGTCAGGTCCGCGGGCTCAGTCACGGCGGCGGCGACGGGTCGGCATGTCAGCGGCCGTTTCCGGCGGCGCACCGGTCGACTCGCGCACCGCCAGCTCCACGGGCATCAGCACGGCTCGTTCCTCGCGGCGGAAGTTGGTCATCTGGTCGAGCAGCAGCCGCGCCGCCTCGGCCCCGAGATCATGCTGCGGGATGTGCACCGTGGTCAGCGCGGGACGCAGTTTGTCCATGAACGGCATGTCGTTGAAGCCGACCACGCTGAGGTCGTCCGGGCAGGCGATTCCGCGCTCGGCCAGCACGTCGTAGCAGCCCAGGGCCAGCATGTCGTTGCCCGCGAGGACGGCGGTGAACCGCTGGCCGCCGGTAAGCAGCCCGCGCAGGGCGCGCGCGCCCTGGGCCTCCGACCACGACTCGCTCACCGCGACGAGCGCCTGGTCCCGGGCCAGGCCGTGTTCGCGCACCGCAGCCCGGAAGGCCTGCAGCCGGGCCGTCCCGGTCGAGGTGTCCTGCGGCCCGGCGATGTGCGCGATGCGCCGGTGGCCGAGCTGGGCCAGGTGCGCGACCGCGAGCCGGATGCCGGCCGCGTCGTCGGGGACCACGCAGGGCAGCGTCAGCCCCTCGCGGCGCCGGTTCACCAGCACGACCGGCAGGTCACCGGCCGCGAGCGTCTCGATCAGCGGGTGGTCGAGCCGGGCCGTGGCGAGGATGAGGCCGTCGATGCTACGCGCTTGCAGTGAGGCGATCAGCTGCGCTTCCTGCGTCAGGTTGTTGTCGGTGTTGACGATGAGCAGCACGTAACCGTGCGGTGCGAACGCGGCCTCGATGCCCCGCACGATGGGCGGGAAGAGCGGGTTGGTCAGGTCCGGGACGACCACGCCGATGCTGGTCGAGCGGGCGGTGCGCAGGCTCCTGGCCACCGCGTTCGGCCGGTAGCCGAGCTGCTCGGCCGCCCGCAGCACCCGCTGCGCAGTGTCCGCACTGGTCATGCCCTTGGTCGCCGGATTCAGCGCCCGGGACGCGGTCGCCGGGTGCACTCCGGCCAGGGCTGCCACATCGCGCAGCGTCGGCACGCTCACGTTGAGCACGGTACCGCTCCGGCGCCTGGCCCGCGCGCCGCGGCTCTGGTTGACCTGCCCGGGAGCGCCGGGCCCGGCCAGCGGCCCGCTTTTGCCACTATGGAGCCCATGAGCATGCCAGGCCAGGCACCGGGCGCCGACCCGCAGGGGCCGCCGCACATCCTCGTCCGCGGCGGGACCGTGGTCACCGGCGATCCCGGGCTCGGCGTGCTGCCCGGCGCCGACGTGCTCATCACTGGCGGGCGGATCGCATCGCTGGGCGGGCCGGCCCGGCCGCCGGCCGGCAGCACCGTGATCGACGCGGCCGGCGCGATCGTGCTCCCCGGCCTGATCGACACGCACCGGCACACCTGGCAGTCGCTGATCCGCGGTATCGCGGCCGACTGGACCCTGGCCCAGTACATGCAGGGCATCCGCGAGGTGTTCGGCCCGCTCTACCGCCCGCAGGACGTGTACGCGGCCACCCTGGCCGGCGCGTACGAGGCACTGGACGCCGGGATCACCACGCTGGTGGACTTCGCGCACATCATGAACACGCCCGAGCACGCGGACGCGGCGCTCGACGCGCTGGCCGAGACCGGGATCCGGGCCGTGTTCGGCCACGGCACGCCGATGGACGCGCGCAGCCGGGACTGGTACGTGGCCAGCGCGCTGCCGCACGACGAGGACATACGGCGGCTGGCCGAGCGCCGCGTCACGGGCCACGGCCTGGTCACGCTGGCCATGGCGGCCCGGGGACCGCAGCACTGCGAGATCGCCGTCACCCGCCGCGACTGGCGGCTGGCCCGGGAGCTTGGCCTGCGGCTCACCCTGCACGCCGGCAGCGGCCGCTGGGGGCTGACCAAGCCGGTGCATCAGCTGCGCGCCGCCGGCCTGCTCGGCCCGGATCTCACGTTCGTGCACTGCACCTCGCTGCCGGACGAGGAGCTGGCGATGATCGCGGACTCGGGCGGGGCGGTGTCGATCGCGCCCGAGGTCGAACTGCACATGGGTCACGGCTACCCGGCCACCGGGCGCCTCCTGGCCGCCGGGATCCGGCCCGGGCTGGGCGTAGACGTGGTCACCGGGGTGGGCGGCGACCTGTTCGGCTGCATGCGGGTCGCCCTGGCCGCCGAGCGCGGCAGGCTGCACGCCGCGGCGCTCGAGGCGGGCCGCCAGCTCGACCGGTTCGAGCTCACCACCACGGACGTGCTGGACTTTGCCACCCTGGCCGGCGCGCGGGCGTTCGGAATGGAATCGATCACCGGCTCGCTGACCCCGGGCAAGGACGCCGACCTGATCCTGCTGCGGCCCGGTCTCAACCTGCTGCCGCTGAACAACCCGGTCGCCGCGGCCGTGCTCGCGGCCACCCCCGCGAACGTGGATACCGTGCTGGTGCGCGGGCGGGTGCTGAAGTCCGCGGGAGAGCTGGCAGGCGTCGATCGCGAGCGGCTGCGGCGGCTGGCGGACGAGGCCAGGGACCGGCTGTTCGGCCAGGCCGGCGTGCGCCCGGGCGAGCCGTGGTATCCCGAGGTCGCCGCGGCCTGGCGCCCCTGACCCGCGTCCCGGGATACGGTGCTGGGCATGCATTCCTTCCGCCACCCAGGCACCGTGCTGACCGACCACGTGTTCACCGTTCCGCTCGATCACGGCGACCCGGCCGGGCCGCAGATCGAGGTGTTCGCGCGTGAGGTGGTCGCGGCGGCCAAGACCGATGCGCGCCAGCCCTGGCTGGTGTTCCTGCAGGGCGGCCCCGGCGGCGCGTCGCCGCGCCCGATCGGCCGGGAGAGCTGGCTGGACCGGGCGCTGAACGACTACCGGGTGCTGCTGCTGGACCAGCGCGGCACCGGCCGGTCCACCCCGGCGACCAGGCAGACGCTGGCCGGGCTGGGCAGTGCCCGCGCGCAGGCCGACTACCTGGCGAACTTCCGGGCCGACTCGATCGTCAGGGACGCCGAGATCATCCGCCGCGCGCTGATCGGCGACGAGCCGTGGACCGTGCTCGGCCAGAGCTACGGCGGCTTCTGCGCGGTCACCTACCTGTCGCTCGCACCGGAAGGGCTGCGCGAGGCGCTGATCACCGGCGGGGTGCCCGGGCTGGAGACCACGGCCGAGGATGTCTACCGCGCCACCTACCCCCGGTGCGCGGCTAAGACGGCCGCGCACTACGTGCGGTATCCCGAGGATGCCGACCGCGCCAGGCAGGTAGCCAGGCACCTGCGCAGCCGCGACGTCGCGCTGCCCGACGGCACCCCGTTCACGGTGGAGGCGTTCCAGTCGCTCGGCCACATGCTGGGCATGAGCACCGGCACCCACACGCTGCACTACCTGCTCGAAGACCCGTTCGCGGGAGACGACCTGGCGGAGGAGTTCCTGTACCAGGTCCAGCCGCACATCGTCATGCACAACCCGATCTACGCGCTGATGCACGAGGCCTGCTACGCGCAGGGCAAGGGCGCGACCCGGTGGGCCGCGCAGCGAGTGCGCGCGGAGTTCGCCGGGTTCGACCCGGCGGCCGCCCTGGATGGCGATGTCCCGCTGCTGTTCACGGGGGAGATGATCTACCCGTGGATGGTAGACGGTGAGCCGCGGCTGCGGTCGCTGCGGGCGGCCGCGGACTTGCTCGCCGAGCGCGACGACTGGCCGCGGCTGTACGACCCGGACCGGCTGGCGGCCAACGACGTGCCCGCCGCGGCGGCGGTCTACTTCGATGACATGTACGTGGACGCGTCCTTCTCGCTGGCCACGGCGCAGGCGACCGGTAGCCTGCGGCCCTGGGTCACCAACGAGTACGAGCACGACGGGCTGCGGGTCAGCAGCGGCGCGGTCCTCGGCAGGCTGATCGACATGGTCAGGGGGGAAGCATGACCGGGGCGGCCGGGGGGCTGACCGGCGGGCTGACGGGTGGGTAGCGCCTGGTTCGAGACGGTGGCCGAGGCGCAGCGGCGGGCGCGCAAGCGGCTGCCCGCGTCGGTGTACGGCGCGCTGGTCGCGGGCTCGGAGCAGGGCCTGACCATCACCGACAACGTCAGCGCGTTCAGCGAGCTGGGCTTCGCGCCGCACGTGGCCGGGCTGGCCGCCCGGCGCGACCTGACTGCCACGGTCATGGGCCAGGACATCGCGCTGCCGGTGCTGATCGCGCCGACCGGCGTACAGGCCGTGCACCCGGACGGCGAGCTGGCCGTGGCCCGGGCCGCCGCGGCGCGCGGGACCGTGATGGGCCTGAGCTCGTTCGCCAGCCAGCCGGTCGAGGAGGTCGTGGCGGCCAACCCGCGGACGTTCTTCCAGACGTACTGGATCGGCGGCCGCGAGCAGATGCTGCCGCACATCGAGCGGGCCCGCGCGACCGGCGCGCTGGGGCTGATCCTGACGCTGGACTGGACGTTCTCGCACGCCCGGGACTGGGGGAGCCCGGCCATCCCGGAGCGCCTCGACCTCGCGACGATGCTGCGGTTCGCGCCCGAGGTGCTGCGGCGCCCGCGGTGGCTGGCCGACTTCGCCATGACCGGCCGGCTGCCGGACCTCACCGTGCCGAACATGGCGGCCCCCGGCGAGCCCGCGCCGACGTTCTTCGGTGCCTACGGGCAGTGGCTCGGTTCGCCGCTGCCGACCTGGGAGGACGTGAGCTGGCTGCGGGAGCGGTGGGGCGGGGCGTTCATGCTCAAGGGCGTGACCCGGGTCGATGACGCCCGGCGGGCGGTCGATGCCGGGGTCACGGCGATCTCGGTGTCCAACCACGGCGGCAACAACCTGGACAGCACGCCGGGAACGATCAGGGCCCTGCCGGCCGTCGCCGACGCCGTGGGCGACCAGGTCGAGGTGCTGCTCGACGGCGGCGTCCGGCGTGGCGGCGACGTGGTCAAGGCGCTGGCGCTGGGCGCCCGCGCGGTGATGATCGGCCGGGCCTACCTGTGGGGCCTGGCCGCCAGTGGCCAGGCCGGGGTGGAGAACGTGCTGGACATCCTGCGCAGCGGCATCGACTCGGCCCTGCTCGGGCTGGGCCGTTCCTCGGTCCGCGAGCTGACCGCGGCCGACGTCGTGATCCCGCCCGGCTTCACCCGGACACTCGGCGCCGGCCCCGGGCCCGCCGGGTGGCCAGCGTGATCGGGCTGGCTGGGTGGCCGGCGTGACCGGGCTGGCCGACGTGACAGGGGCTGGCCGGGTGGCCAGCGTGACCGGGGTGGCCGGCGTGACCGGGCTGGCCTGCGCGGCGGGCGCGACCGGTTCCGGTACGACTGGTGTGGCCCGGGTGACCGGGGTGACCGCGCTGGGCGATCTCACCTGGCCCCAGGCGCAGCGGCTGGCCGCGGCCGGGGCGATGCTCGCGGTTCCGCTCGGCTCGACCGAGCAACACGGGCCGCACCTGCCGCTGTCCACCGACACCGACATCGCGATCGCGCTGGCGGCCAGGCTCGCGGCCCGGCGCGCCGACGTCGTGGTGGCGCCGCCGGTCGGCTACGGGTCCAGCGGCGAGCACGCCGGCTTCGCCGGGACGATCTCCATCGGCCAGCAGGCGCTGGAGCTGACCGTGCTCGAACTGGGACGCAGCGCCGCCGAGACGTTCGGGCATATCCTGTTCCTCTGCGCGCACGGCGGGAACCGCGAGCCCGCCACCCGGGCCGTGGCCCGGCTGCGCGCCGAGTCGGTGGATGCGGTGCTTTGGATGGCTGGGGATGCGTCTCCTGGGAGCGCCGGATCAAGGCGGAGCATTAGCAGCGCTCTGGCGCGTCTAATGCTCCGCCTTAACGGGCGGCGGCGGACGCCGGCCGCGGACGCGCACGCCGGGCGCACCGAAACCTCGATCCAGCTGGCGCTGGACCCCGGCCGGGTCCGGATGAGCCGGGCCGAAACCGGCAACCAGACGCCGATCGCCGAGCTGATGCCGCTCCTGCGCACCGCCGGGGTCCGGGCGGCGAGTCGCAACGGCGTGCTGGGCGACCCCTGCGGCGCCTCCGCCGCGGAGGGCGCCGCGCTGCTGGCCGCGCTGAGCGATGACCTGCTGGCGGCCGTGGCCGCCTGGCGCGGGCCGGGCCCGGGATGAGCCAGGTCGCGCTGGTCACCGGGGCAGCCCGGGGGATTGGCGCCGCTACTGTGCGCGGCCTGGCCGCCGCGGGGTGGAACGTGCTCGCCGTGGACCGCTGCGCCGACGACCCCGCGCTGCCGTACTCGCTGGGCACCAGGGAAGAGCTGGACCGGGTGGTCGCCGAGGCCGCCGCAGCGGCGGCGGGCGCCCCGGGTGCGGAGATCGCACCGGACAGGGCGGGGAGCGGGCCCTGCACGGCGGCAGGCGAGCCCGGCGCCGCGGCGGGCGGGCCCGGCGCGGTGGTGGCCTGGGAAGCGGACGTGCGTGACCCGGCCGCGATGACCGGCGCCGTCGCCGCGGCCGAACGTCAGTGGGGGGGCCTGAACGCCGCGATCGCGGCCGCCGGGGTGATCGCCGGCGGGGTGCCGCTGTGGGAGATGCCAGAGGACCAGCAGCGCGCGGTGCTCGACATTGACCTGGGCGGTGTGCTGGCGCTGGCTCGCGCCGCCGTCCCGGCCCTGCTGCGCCGGCCGCCGCCGCGCAGCGGCCGGTTCCTCGCCGTCGCGTCGGCGGCGGCCACCCGGGGCCTGCCCATGCTGGCCGCGTACTGCGCGGCCAAGGCGGGCGTGGCCGGCCTGATCAGGGCCCTGGCCGTCGAACTTCGGGACTCTGGGGTCACCGCCAACGCGGTCAGCCCCGGCTCCACCGACACCCCGATGCTGGCCGAGAGCGCGCGGCTGTACAGCCTGCCCGGCCGCGATTCGTTCGCGAGCCAGCAGCCGCTGGGCCGGCTGGTGAGCCCCGACGAGGTGGCCGCCGCCCTGGTTTGGCTGGCCGGCCCGGGCAGCAGCGGGATGACCGGCGCAGTGGTGCCCGTCGACGGCGGCCTGGCGCTGTGAGCCACCCCGGCGACCCGGAGTGGTCCCGCGCCCGGGACTGGCTGCCCGCCCGGGACTGGCTCCGCACCCGGGACTGGCTCCGTACCCGGGACTGGCTCCGTGCCCGGGACTGGCTCCGTGCCCGGGACTGGCTCCGTACCCGGGACTGGCTCCGTACCCGGGACTGGCCTCGCGCGCCGGGGTGGTCGATGGCGCATCACCGACCCTCGGCGGGCCGCGATGGCACATCGACCGCCTTGCCCCGGGCCGTTCCCGAGTCCGGTCCTCTGCCGGTCGGCTTCGGCATCGCGCTCGACCCGGGCACCCGGTTCGTCGGGCCTGACGTGCTGTTCGGCGGCTCACCGCGGCGGCTGCTCCGGCTGACCGCGGCGGGAGCCCGGGCGCTGGACGAACTGCGCCGCCGCCCTGTCGGCTCACCGCAGGAGGGCCGGCTGGGCCGCCGCCTGACCGATACCGGACTGGCCCACCCGCGGCCGCCGGCCGCACGGCAGCCGGCCGACGCCACCGTCGTGATCCCGGTCAGGGACCGGGCCGGCGGACTCGACCGGTGCCTCGCCGCGCTTGGTGACAGCTATCCGGTGATCGTGGTGGACGACGGCTCGCGCGACCTGGCCGCCGTGGCCCGGGTTTGCGCCCGCCGCGGCGCCCGGCTGCACCGGCGCCCGTCATCCGGCGGCGCGGGGCAGGCTCGCAACGACGGGCTGGTTCTGGTGACCACGTCGCTGGTCGCATTCATCGACAGCGACTGTGCGGCCGACCCGGGATGGATCACTCAGCTCGCGGCGCACTTCACCGACCCGCTGGTGGGAGCGGTCGCGCCGCGGGTGCGCCCGATGACCGGCCGGGGCGCGGTCGGCCGCTACCTGGACGCCAGGGCGCCGATCGATATGGGGGGCAGCGAAGCGCGGGTCGCGCCGCTGACCCGGCTGGCCTACGTGCCCACCGCCGCCCTGCTGGTACGGCGGGCGGCGGCTGGCACCGGGTTCGACCCGGATCTGCGCTACGGCGAGGACGTGGACCTGATCTGGCGGATGATCGCGGCCGGCTGGCGGGTGCGGTACGACCCGGCGGCCGAGGTGCTGCACGCCGAGCCTGGCCGGTGGCGGCGGGTGCTGGCCCGCCGGTTCCGGTACGGCCGCTCGGCCGCGCCGCTGTCCCGCCGGCATCCGGGCCTGGTGCCGCCGCTGGTCCTGCAGGCCTGGCCGGCCGCCGTGGTGGCCGGGCTGCTGGCCCGGCGGCCCGTCATCGCGCTCGCCGCCTACGCCGTCGGGACCGGCCAGCTGGCCCGGCTGCTGCGCGGCTGGGGCATCCCCGCCCGGGATGTGCCGGGGCCGATGGCCGCGTCCGTGCTGCACACCTGGCTCGGCGCTGGCCGGTGGAGCGCCCAGTACGCGCTCCCGGCGGTCGCTGCCGGCCTCGCCTGGTCCGGTAGGCGGCCCCCCCGCGCCCCGGGGCACGGCAGCCCGGCCGGCCGCCGGCTCGCGCTGGCCGCGTTGCTGGCCGCGGCGCCGGCGGCCGCTTGGCTGCGCGGCAGGCCGCGCCTCGACCCGGTCCGGTTCACCCTCGCGTACCTGGCCGACGAGGCCGCCTACGGAGCCGGCGTCTACCGGGGCGCGCTGACCGAGCGGCTGGCCGACCCGCTGCTGCCCCGGCTGGCCTGGCGGACGCGCCCCTCGCACCCGGGCCGGCGCGTGCTGCCGTAGTCCCCGGTGTGCTAGATTCCGGCCGTGCGACGGGCCTTCTCCCAGGTAGACGTGTTCACCGAGGTGCCCTACCGGGGCAACCCGCTAGCGGTCGTGCTCGACGGGCGGGGCCTCAGCCAGGACGAGATGCAGCGGTTCGCGCGGTGGACGAACCTATCCGAGACGACCTTCGTGCTGCCGCCTACCAGCAGCGGAGCCGACTACCGGGTACGCATCTTCACTCCGAGCCAGGAGCTGCCGTTCGCCGGGCACCCGACGCTGGGCACGTGCCACGCCTGGCTGACGGCGGGTGGCCGGCCCGGCTCCGCCGACGTCATCGTCCAGGAATGCGGCGCAGGCCTGGTCACCATCCGCCGGGCGCCCGGCGCCCTGGCGTTCGGCGCCCCACCGCTGATCCGGACCGGCCCGGTCGATGAGCTGCTGGTCGGGCACCTGGCCTCCGTGCTCGGGATCGGGCGATCCGATGTCGTCGACGCGCAGTGGGCCGACAACGGCCCTGGCTGGGTCGCCCTGCTGCTGCCGAGCGCCGACGCGGTCCTGGCGCTTCGGCCCGGCGTCGTCGATTACGACCTGGGTGTCGTCGGTCCTTACCCACCCGGGTCGGAGCAGGCGTTCGAAGTGCGCGCGTTCTTCCCGATGGACGGGGGGACCGTCGAGGACCCGGTGACTGGCAGCCTGAACGCCTCTCTCGCGGAGTGGCTGCTGCGCACCGGACGGGCCAGCGCCCCGTACACGGCGAGCCAGGGAACCGCGGTAGGACGGCTCGGCCGGGTGCACGTCAGCACCGACGCCACCGGCGGTATCTGGGTCGGCGGCGGGACGATCACCTGCGTGTCCGGCCACGTCGAGCTGTAACTGCGTACCCGGATACGGCGCCGGGCGGTCAGCTGTGGCGCAGGTGCGGGCGCAAACCCCCGGCGGCCCGCAGGGCCACGGCGAGCGCCAGCGCCGCGGCCACGGCGCCCGCGAGCATGGCCGCCCGGTCACCGCCGGTGCCCGCGGCCCGCCCGCCGTGGTTGACCGCCTCGGCCACGGCTGGCAGCAGGGCCGCGCCGATGGCCGCGCCGACCTGACGGCTGGTGTTGATCACCCCGCCGACCAGGCCCTGGTCCTGGTCGGCCACGCCGTGGCTGGCGGTCACCATGGTCCCGAACGCGGTGCCCGCGGTGCCGAAGCCGACGAGCATCACCGCGGCCAGCAGCGGGCTGTACCCGCCGCTGGCGGGCAGCCTGGTCAGCACGAGGAAGCCGACCGTGGCGACTGCACTGGTCAGCACCAGCACCCGCCGGATGCCGACCCGGCTGGCCAGCCGGGCGCCGAACGCCCCGGCGGCAAAGCCGACGACGCCCTGCGGCGCGATAGCCAGCCCAGTGGTCAGCGCCGAATCGTGCAGCACCTGCTGGAAGTACAGCGACAAGACAATCATCTCGCCCGCGTTCCATACGCCGAGCAGTGCGTTCATCGTGCTGGCCGTGCGCAGGCCGGGCCTGCGCAGCAGTCCCGGGCGCACCAGCGGATCCGGGTGGTGCCGCTCAGCGGCCACGAACGCGGCGGTCGAGGACGCGGCGAGCGCGAGCGCCGCCAGCACCTCCGGGGATGCCAAGCCGAGCGTACCGGCCTGCGACACGGCGAAAACCAGCGCGGCCACCGCGGTCGTGACCAGCAGCGCCCCAGCGACATCGAGCCGGCGCCGGTCGCGGCCGGAGCGGGACTCGGCCAGGAGCCGGGGCGCCAGCGCCACCGCCAGCAGCCCGACCGGCACATTCACCAGGAACACCGCTCGCCAGCTGGTGAATTGCACCAGCACTCCGCCGAGCACTTGCCCGGCTACGAAGCCGAGCGACGCCGTGGCGCCGTACATCCCCAGCGCCCGGGTGCGCCGCGGCCCTTCGGGGAAGCCGGTCGTGATCAGGGATAGCGCGGCGGGGGCGACGAGCGCGGCCCCGGCGCCCTGCACGAAGCGCGAGGCGACCAGCAGCACCGGGTCATGGGCCAGGCCGCCGGCCAGGGATGCGGCCGAGAAGACCACCAGCCCGGCCATGAACATGCGGCGCCGGCCGAACAGGTCCGCGGTGCGCCCGCCGAGGATCAGCAGGCCGCCGAACGCGATCGCGTACCCGGTCACGATCCACTGCACCGACGAGCCCGCGAAGCCAAGCTCCCGTTGGATCGACGGCAGCGCCACGTTCACGATGCTGAAGTCGAGCACGACCATGAACGCCGCAGTCAGGATCAGGGCCAGCGCGGGGCCGCGGTGACCAGCCGGCGGCGCCTGCGGGCTAGCAGCCGGGGACTGAGGGTCGAGGCGCGGGGCCTGTGAATCGGCGGGCTGGATTTGCTGGTCAGTGAGCTGGGCCTGCGGATCGGCGGGCCGGGACTGCGGGTCGGCGGCCCGGGACTGCACGTCGGCAGGCCGGGGTTGCGGATCGGCGGGCCGGACTTGCTGGTCAGTGAGCAGGGCCTGCGGCCCGGAGGGCCGGGGTTGCGGATCGGCGGGCCGGGGTTGCGGATCCGCGGCCCGAGGTTGCGGATGAGCGGGCTGGGACCGCGAACCGGCCGCTGGCGTGGCCTGCCCGCTCGATGCAGTGGTGCTGCGCACTCATCCACCTATTTCGATACGGTACGTCTCGTTTCTCTGTTGTAGGCTGTAACTCGATGGACGAGGTACGTATTCCGCGGCCGGGGGAGGAATCCCCGCGCGCCGTGGCAGAGGCGGGCGGGCGCGGCCGGCCGCGCAGCGAGCAGGCGGACCGCGCCATCCTGGCCGCGGCGACCGAGCTGCTGGCCGAGCGCGGACTCGGCGGGATGTCGATGGAGGAGGTCGCGGCCCGGGCCGGGGTGGGCAAGGCCACGGTCTACCGGCGCTGGCCGTCACGGGGGGCACTGGCGCTCGACGCGTTCCTCACCGAGTTCCAGGAGCAGCAGCCGGTGCCGGACACCGGCTCGTTCCGCGGCGACCTGCTCGGCGCGCTCCGCGGCTGGATGCGCTCGGTGACCCGCACCCCCGCCGGGCGCATGCTGGCCGGCTTGATCGCAGAGGCTCAGCGCGACCCTGCGCTGGCCGCGGCCTGGCGCGACCGAGTGATCGAGCCGCTGCGGGCGCGGAACACGATCCTGCTGGACCGGGCGATCAGCCGCGGCGAGATCCCGGCCGACGTCGACAAGGACGTCGTGCTCGACCTGCTGTTCGGCTCGGCCTACCACCGGCTGCTCAACGGGCACCGGCCGCTGACCGACCGGTTCGCGCGGCAGGTCGTGGACCTCATCGTGGCCGGCGTGCCGGCGCCGTGACCGCCGGGCCCGATACCCTCCGGTGCATCAGGCGCAGTAAAGGAGCGGACCATGGCCGACGACCGCATGGATCCCGCAGTGCGGGCGCTCATCGCCGCTATCAACGACGGCGACCGGGCGGCTTTCTTCGCCGCGTTGACCCCCGGCGCGACGATGTCGGATGACGGTACGGACCGCGACCTGGCCGAGTGGGCGGACCGGGAGATCTTCTCCTCGCACGGCCATCTCGAGGTCGTGTCCACGGGTGAGGACGGGCGGTCCCTGGTGGCCGCCTACCGCAATGACACCTGGGGTCAGATGCGGACCCGCTGGGCCTTCACCGTCACCGACGGCAAGGTCAGTCGCTTCGAGACCGGACAGGCATAGGCCGCCGGGCGGCACCGAGGATGGCGTTCCTGCCCACTCTCGAGCTGGGGCGGATCTTCGACCGGGCCACCGTGGCCCGGGCCGACGCCGAGGCACGGCAGGCGTAGCGGTGTCTGGAATCCGTGCCCTCCGCCCAGGCGCTTAGATCGGGTCGTACGGGGCGGCGGCCAGCAGGCGCTCGGCGGTGCGCATCAGCGCGGCGTCCGTCGGCAGGCTCAGGGCGTCGATGCGCGCTACGGGGGCCATCCCGTGCGAGTTGGTCACAAACGCCCCGGCGAAGGACGGCAGGTCGGGCAGGTGCACCGGCCCGCGCCGCCAGGGCACCCGGGCGCGGTCCAGTTCTCGCTGCAGCACCTGCATCATGATGCCGTTCAGGGCAGGACCGTCGGGCCAGACGATCGTCTCGCCGTCGATGAAGCCGATGTTGGTGATGGAACCCTCGTAGATGGCCCCGTCCCGCCCGGTGAACAGTGCCTCATCAAACCCGTTCTCGTGCGCCAGGCTCCCGTAATAGGCCTGGCCGAAGCCGCCGGACCGCTTGAGGTGGGCGGACGGCCGCCGGTACGTGACCGTCTGCAGGCACTGCCCCCGGGCCGGCGGCGCGCCCGGCGGCCGCACGCTGACCGCAACGCACACGTCGCCCCCGGTGGGTGGGCGGAACACGTTGACCCGGACCGTCGCGTCCGCGACGTCGAGGCCGAGCGCGTGCCGGATGTTGGCGCGGACGCGGTCGCCGTCGAGTCCGTCGCCGAACAGCTCCCGGGTGGCGGCGTCCAGACGAGCCAGGTGGAACTCCAGGCCGAGCGTCCCGCGGTCCCGGACCTGCATGGCGGTGAAATGGCCGCCGCAGCTGCGGTCCAGTTCCCATATCTGCTCGAGGCCAGCAGGCCGTCCGTTGATCTCGACCCGGGGGGCGCGGATGTCACTCACGCTGACGAGCCTAGCCGCGGCCGCCGATCAGGCTCGCGGGAGAGCCTCGCGGCTGCGCCGCAGGAAGTCGCGCTCGGCGGCGTTCTGGGTGCCGTCCATGGCCGTCTCGTACTCCGCCGCGGCCTCGGCGGTGCGGCCCAGCCGGCGGAGCAGGTCGGCGCGGACGGCATGGAATAGGTAGTAGTCGGCGAGGTCGAGGCCGTCCACCAGCGTGAGCGCCGCGTCCGGGCCCTGGATTTCGGCGACCACGATCGCGCGGTTGAGGGCCACGACCGGGCCCGGGGCCAGCGCGAACAGCTGGTCGTACAGCTGGAGGATCTGCTGCCAGTCGGTGCCGGCGGCGGTCGCCGCGTCGCTGTGCACGGCGTTGATGGCGGCCTGGATCTGGTACGGGCCGGGCTGGTTGCGCCGCAGGCACTGCCGGACGATGGACTGGCCCTCGGTGATGAGCCCGCGATCCCACCGGCGGCGGTCCTGGTCGGCCAGCAGGACCAGGCCGCCGTCCGGGGTGGTGCGGGCCTCGCGGCGTGCTTCCAGCAGCAGCATCAGCGCGAGCAGCCCCATGACCTCCGGCTCATCGGGCATCAGCTGGGCCAGCAGCCTTCCCAGCCGGATCGCCTCGGCGCACAGGTCGGCGCGGACCAGCAACTCGCCGGAGCTGGCGGTGTAGCCCTCGTTGAAGACGAGGTAGACGACGGCCAGCACGGCGCGCAGGCGGGCCGGCAGCTCGGCCTCGCGCGGCACCCGGTACGGGATCCCCGCGTCGCGGATCTTGCCCTTGGCCCGGACCAGCCGCTGCGCCATGGCCGGCTCGGACACCAGGAAGGCCCGGGCGATCTCCGGGGTGGAAAGCCCGCCCAGCAGCCGGAGTGTCAGCGCGACCTGCGCGGGAGCCGCCAGCGCCGGGTGGCAGCAGGTGAAGATCAGGCGCAGCCTTTCGTCGCGCACGGCTTCCTCCTCACCTGGCTGCTCACGCGCGTGCAGCAGCGCGGCCTGGGCGTGCCGGTCCTGGCGGGACGCTTCCCGGCGCAACCGGTCGATCGCCCGGCGCCGGGCCGTGGTGATGATCCATCCCGCCGGGCTGGGCGGCAGCCCCGTTTCCGGCCACCGCTGCACCGCGACCGCGAACGCGTCCTGGACCGCTTCCTCGGCGACGTCGATGTCCCCGAAGTAGCGGACCAGGACCGCCACGGCGCGCCCGTATTCCTCGCGGAACACCCGGCCGATCTCGGCGGCAGCGACGGCCGGCCCGACCGGTGTCAGCCCCGGCTCGGGTCCCGGAACGGCCGGACCTCGATCGGGAGCCCGGTCACCCCGGTGATCCGGCGCCCCCAGCCGAGCGCGACGTCGAGATCTTCGGCGTTGACGATCCAGAAGCCGCCGAGGTACTCCTTCGCCTCGGCGAACGGCCCGTCGGTGGTGACCACCTCGCCGTTGTCGAGCTTCAGCACCGTGGCTGTGCTGGGGGGGTGCAGCCCTCCGCTGAACACCCACCCGCCGGCGTCCTTGATGTCCTGGCCGATGACGCCGAGATCACGCATCACCCTTTCCAGCACCTCGGGCGGGGGAGTGCGCCCCTCGGGCTGGTACATGCCGAGCAGATACTGCTTCATCTGTGCCTCTCCTTGCTGGTATCGCCGGCGTCCGGCCGGCTCTCACCCCCTACACGAACGACCCGCGGCCGGATCGACAGGGGAGGGGCAGCGGCGGGGAGAACCTTTCGGCGGGGGAGGCCCGGCGCCTGGCTCAGTCCTCCTCGCGGAGCCATTCGCGCAGCCGCTTGCGGTCAAGCTTGCCGACGCTGGTCAGCGGGAGAGCGGGCACGATCCTGATCTCGCGCGGGTACTTGGTCGCCGCGAGCTGGTCCTTGCCGTGCTGGATGAGTTCATCGACGGTGGCGCTCGTGCCGGGCCGCAACGCGGCGAAGGCGACCACTTCCTCGCCGAGCCGCGCGTCGGGGCGGCCCACCACTCCTGCCTGGGCCACGGCCGGGTGCGCCAGCAGGACGTCTTCGACATCGCGCGGGTAGACGTTGAAGCCGCCCCGGATGATCAGGTCCTTTTTCCTGTCCACCACGTACAGGTAGCCGTCAGCGTCCAGGTGGCCGATGTCTCCGGTCAGCAGCCACCCGTCCGACAGCGCCGCCGCGGTCGCGTCCGGCGCGTGCCAGTAACCGGACAGCACTCCCGGCGACCGGACGCAGATCTCGCCGTCCTGGCCGGTCGGCAGCACCCGGCCCGCGTCGTCCCGGATCCTCACCTCGCAGCCCGGGACGGGCAGGCCCACGCTGCCGACCCGGCGCGCGCCCAGCGGGTTGGTCGACACGATCGACGCCGACTCGGTGCACCCGTACCCCTCGTAGACCAGCGCGCCGGGGACCCGGGCCTCGAACTCCTGCCTGACCTCGTCGGCCAGCGGGGACGCCCCCGATGACACCGCGGCGAGCTCGGACAGGTCGGCCTCCTCCAGCGGCTGCGCCAGCAGCATCTGGATCATCGACGGCACCAGCGTGCTGCTCTGCACCCGGTGCTGCTGCGCCAGATCCACCCAGGCCGCCGGGTCGAACCAGCGCATCAGGATCGTCTGGCCGGGCTCGGGGACGTGCATGCCGGCGCAGGCGACCAGCAGGCCGTAGGCATGGGCCAGCGGCAGTGGCATCAGTATCGTGGTGAGGCCGGTGCGAGCGGACGCCTCACTGGTGGACGATCCGCACCAGTACAGGTTGGCGTGGGTGAGCGGGACGCCCTTGGACCGGCCCGTCGTCCCGCCGGTGTACAGGAGGGCCGCCAGGTCGTCGTCGGCGCGGTCCACAATGGCTCCCGGCTCGGCCGCCTCCACCTCGGCGAAGCCGAACACCGGCACCGGCTCACCCGCGTCGGCCGCGTCCTCGCCGGCTACCACAACGAACTTGACACCGTCCATTCCCTTGAGTGCGGCGCGGACCTTGGGCAGGAATTCGGCGGTGGTCACCACGCCGACCGCTCCGGAGTCGGCCAGGCCGTGCCGCAGTTCTTCCTCGCTGACCAGGAAGATCAGCGGGGTCACCACCGCGCCGGCGCGCCAGGCCGCCGTGTACGTGATGAGCACCTCGGGGCAGTTGGCCATCAGCACCACCAGCCGGTCGCCCGGGCGGACGCCCAGCCGGGTCAGCCCGGCGGCGAACCGCGACGCCCGGTCGGCCTGGGCGGCGCGGGAGAACCACCGGCCCTCGAAGAACAGCGACTCGCCGTCGCCATGCTGCTCCAGGTGACGTTCTGCCTGCCTGGCCAGATTCTGCGCACCCATGTCCCGTCCTTGTCCGCCGTTGCCGAACCCGCTAGCGATCCTAGGCTGCCGGACGGTCCTCGAGTGCGCGTACGGCAGCAGGGCCTCTTGCCGGCGCGGTCTCGCAACAACCGTCCGGCAAGAGGCCCTGCGTCCTATACCGCCCGGATTCACGGTTCGGGCCTGGCGGTCGGTCAAGCTCCGGCCTTCTGGACGCTAATCCGGTCGGTGACCGCGTCGGTCCACATTTCGCCGTGGGCCACGAGCTTAGGTATGTTCCTTATCGCCGTTGCGGCGTCGCCCGCCACATTCACGGTTATCGTGATTGGCGGGTAGGAAGATTGCGGGGTAAGGACATCCGTGCGCGTGCACGTCACGATCTTCGTGCCGCTGCACGTCCAACCTGGCCCGCTTGCGGAGGTGGCCGAGAGGCCGGACGGAATCCTGTCGGCCACAGTGACCGTGTTCCCGTCGGTCAGATCGTTGCTCTGGTTCGCCACCGAGAGGGTGAGCTTACCTCCCTTCTGCCCCCGCATGAAGTGGGACGGGCTATGGCTGGCAGAGATCTGGAGAGGTGAGGGGATGCGTACCCATGGCTGCGGGATGTCATTCCGCGACCCGAACGCCAGGGGTATGTGGTACGGCACCGGGTTGATGAGCGGCGGGATGGGCTCCCCGGACGGGACGTAGCGGTCGGCCACGACCTGGCCCGTATGGTCGACCGTCCCGAAGCAATAGCCGCGCTGCCGAGCCTGGTCGATGATCTGTCCCACAGCCTTGACGGTTTGGGCGCCGGCCGTGGTGTCGATGGGTCCGTCGTGCAGGCCTATGATGGCGCCGGGGTAAAGCTTCCGCATGATGTCGTGGGTGATAGCGGCGGCGGGCTTGATCGGAATCCAGTCGCTCGCTTCAATCTGGTTGAGAGAGTACGTATAGCCCATCGACAGAAGGAGTTGCTGGACCGCTGGGTTGGAGCCTCCGAATGGCGGCCGAATTCCCTTGAACGTGAGGGGCGCGCCGATGGTCGCCAGCACATATTCGTTGTGTTCTACCTCGAACTTGTCCGCCGTGGGGGTGAGCTCGTCCATATGGACGTGATTGAACGCGTGGCTGAGCTCGACGTGGCCTTCGTGCACCTGATATCTCGGCCACTGCGGGTTAGCTTGCGCTCGAACACCGAGATCCCAGAAGGTGGCGTGAACCTGCTTGTCGCGCAAGACCCGCAGCAGCTGCGGCCGGTAGGAGGACGGGCCGTCGTGGAAGGTCAACGCGACTCGCTTCGAACACTCGTTGCCCATCGAGTGGTCGCTCGCCTTCCCTACGTCGGAGCGTTCAGCTGCGGAGAGGACCGCGTTCTCCTGCGCCTGCGTCAGCAAACCTTCGCTTCTGAACTGCTGTGCCGCGTTCTGCACCGTGGATATGAAATTCGCGTGGGTCTTGAAAGGCCCGGCCCGCCAGATCACGTCGAGAAGCGTGCACCCGTCGGGGCGTTCTGGGTTCCGTACGCCGGAGTCGATCCCGCCCGGCCGTCCCGGCCGGAATGGCGGGGCAAAGGACACCGTCTGCTCGGGGGACCACCCGTAGGGACAGGCGTCTCGGGCGGGCACCCGGTCGCTGGCCGAGTCGTTCGAGGTGTTGACATTGCCACCGCCCGAGACCCGTGCAGTGATCGTGATCGCAGCGGGCGGGTGGCTGGCCACGTTGCCCAGGATCTTGATCGACGGGAAGACGGAACCCGGCGGCAAAGCGTCGCCTCGTGTGCATCTCACTGTCGTGCTGCCCGAGCAGGACCAGCCGTCCCCGCCGGCGAAGGTTTCGGTGAAGCCGGCCGGGACCTCGGCCGTGACCGTGACGGGGTCAGTTGTAAGTCTGTCACCCGAATTGGTCACGGTGAGCGTGGAGTATGCCGCGAGCATCCCCGGGATGAAATGCGTTGGGGCATGGCTCGCTGAGATCGTCAGGTCTGGAGCGCCCGTGGGGGCGTCGCTCGCGGCCTGGGCAGCCATCGACACGCCGAGGCCCAAAGCTGCGCTGGCCCCCACGACCATGAGCTTCGTTAACGGAGACTTCATTTGCTTACCTCCTGAACGATTCGCTTACCTCCCCCTGGAAATCGGTAGTTAGGTACCTTTCCTAACTTGAACCTGGTGCATCTGGCCGAGGTTGTCAAGAGGTCAAGAATCGGTCATTACCAGGTAAAACGGGATGAGTCCGGCGGATCGCCTGCGCTCTCCTCGTCAAGCAGGGCGTCGAGCGTGCGCCGGGCCGTATCGGCCATGACCGGGTTGGTATCGACGTAGTAGGGGAGGGCCACGATCGCCTGGACGACGGCCCATCCGCGCCCGCGCTCCCACGTCGCGTCGCTGACCCCGAGGGCGCGCCGGTAGACCTGGCGCGGGCCTGGCGCCATCAGGTTCCAGGCGGGCATGAGGTCGACCGCCGGGTCGCCGACGCACACGTCTTCGACATCGATGACCCCGGCCAGTCGCCCGTCGCGCACGAGCAGGTTGCCGGGCATGAGGTCGGCGTGGATCCACACGTCGGCGGCGTCGTGCGGTGCCTGCAGGCAGCGCGACCAGATCCTGGCCAGCCGGGCGGTGTCGGTGAGGGTGACGCTTTCGGCCAGCGCACGGCGGACCGATTCGTCCCTCAGCCGCAGCGGGCCGCCCCGGCCGCGCCCGGTCCAGGTGCGGCCGCCGGTGTCCATGCCGTGCAGGGCGCTGACGAACCCGGCGAGGTCGCGGGCGAACGCGTCGGGATCACCGACGTTCTCGCTGCTGGCCGTCTCGCCGGGTATCCAGCTGTACGCCGTCCAAGGTCCCGGGTATCCCTCGCCCGGCTCTCCGAACCCGACGGGCTCGGGCACCGGGATCGGGACGTGCGCGGCGACGCGGCGCGCGGTGTCCTGCTCGGCGCGGAGTTCCTCCCGCAGCCCGGCGTCTGGGCTGGGCCGCAGCGGAAAGCGCAGCACGATCTCGTCGCCCAGCCGGAACAGCGCGTTGACCGTCCCGTGCGAGGTGACCGCCCGCACCGGGAGATCCCGCCACTGCGGGAACTGGCTGGCCACCAGGCGGGCGACGGCGACGGGCGTGATGTCGACCTGGTCGTCGTGCATTCTCATACGCGGTCCGGTTCGGAGGGCGCCCGGGGCTTGCCACGGTAGATGATGTCCCGGGCGAGCGCACGCCGAGCTGGCTCATCATCTGCGTGCGACACTGATCACTGGCCGTTCGGCAGAAAAAGGGGGGTGCCGATATTGACCGCGGAGAGCTTCGATGACGGCCGCACCGATGTTCCGCCGGGGGTAGCGGGACCGGTCGGGCGCGTCGTGGTGGTCGGCGCCGGGATCGCGGGCCTGACGGTTGCGAACGCGCTGACGCAGGCCGGCGTCGAGTGCGTGGTGCTGGAGGCCAGGGACCGGATCGGCGGCCGGCTGCACACGGCTGACCTGGCCGGCTCGCCGGTCGATCTGGGCGGGTCGTGGATTCATACGCCAGCCGGGAACCCGATGAGCGCGTTCGCGCGGCAGGCCGGCGTGCGCCGCCGCAGCGCGGATCCGGTGCCGGAGATGGCCGGGTTCGACTGCGCCGAGGGCCGGCGCCTGTCGGCGGCCGAGGCCGAGGCGCTGCTCAGCCTGTACCTGGAGGCCTTCCCGGAGTCGGCAGGCCGGCTGGTGGCCGAGCTCGGGCCGGATGCGTCCGCGGCGGAGGGGATCGAGGCGTTCGTGGCCGCGGCCGGCCTGGCCGCCGGGCCGGCCCGGCGGGCGCGCCAGATGCTGTACGCGGCCATCGAGGGCGAGTCTGCCTGCCAGGCCGAGCGCCAGTCGCTGCGGTGGATGTGGAACGAGCTCGAATACGGCGGGAACTTCTTCGGTGACGTGCCGGACGGGGGCTACCGGCGCCTGGTGGACGCGATGGCCGCCGGCGTCGATCTGCGCCTGGGGGTGGAGGTGGCCGAGGTCGTGACCTCGCCGGGCGGGGTGCGTGTGCTGGCCACCGGCGGTACGTCCGAGGAAGGCTCGCACGTGGTGATGGCGGTGCCGCTGGGTGTGCTCAAACGGGGCGCGCCGCGGTTCTCACCCGCGCTGCCGCCTGACCGGCTCGCGGCTATCGGGCGGCTCGGGTTCGGCCGCCTCGAGAAGGTGGCACTGCGGTTCGACGAGCCGTTCTGGCGGGCCGCGGGCTTCCCCCACATGATGATCTTCCCTCGCGATCCGGGGGAGTGGGCGGTCTGGGCCGTCGGGCAGGACGCCTTCGGAGCCGGGCCCGTGCTGGTGTTCTTCGTCTTCCACAGCGCGGCCGACCGCCTGCTGAGCGCGGGCGCGGACGCTGCCGCCCGGTGGGCCCTCGACATGCTCACCGAGGCGACCAGCGCCGCGTGCCCGCTGCCGGCCGCCGTGGCCGTGACCTCGTGGGCCACCGATCCCTACGCCGGCGGCGCCTATACCCATATCCCTCCGGGAGCCAGCCCCGCCGACGCCGACCTGCTCGGCGAGCCGGTCGGCGGACGCCTGCTGTTCGCGGGGGAGCACACCCAGAGCGCGCGGCTGGCCTACGCCGACGGCGCGCTGACCAGCGGCATCCGCGAGGCCAAACGACTGCTCGGCCAGCGCAGCGTTTGCCTCGGCCCGCCACTACGCAGTGAAGGAGAGGCGCTCAATTCTCCGGCTTCGGGCTGAACAGGGCGAACAGGCTCCCGTTGGGGTCGGCTAGGTAAGCGATGGCCATGCCGTCGTCCAGCGTTTTCGGCGCGACGACGACCTTGCCGCCGAGTTCCTCGGCCCGGGCGGCGGTCGCGGCGACGTCGGCCACCTGGACGACGAAGACGGCATAGGGCGGGACGCCGCCGCCGGTGCCGAAGATGCCCCCGGATGGGCCGGCGGCGCCGGGAGCCGTGATGAGCGTGTATGCCCCGTCGGGAGCGAATGACCAGTCGAAGAGCGGGCCGTAGAAGGCCTTGGTGGCCTCGACGTCCGGGGCGCCGATCTCGAACCAGGAGACGGTATTGGTGCCGGGAGCGGACATGGAGTTCCTCCATCGGGTGGGCAATCTGTCGTGACAGAACCCTGCCGCGGGCCCGCGACAGCCCTGTGTCGGTGTTTCCTGCGGGGTCAGCCAGCCAGATCGAGGCGGCGAACGAGGGCGTTCGGGATGTCGGTGTCGACGTCGCTGTAGGAGCGGCGGGGCGCGGGCTCGCCGGTATCCACCGCGGCCTGGATCCGGTCCATGCGGAAGGCCCGCGCGCCCTCGCGCAGGCGGCACCAGGCGATCAGGTACCACTGAGTTCGTGTGCCGGCGAATGCCACCGGTTCGACCTCGCGGGTGGTCATGACGTCGCGCCGGTCCCGGTAGCTGAGGCGCAGGACGTGCCGGGCAGTGATCGCCTCCTGGATCGCCAGCGGGACCTCCGGGCCGACCCCGCTGCCGCCTCCGGCCGCTCCGTTTTCGCCCGGGCGGCTGGATTCGATCAGCCGGACCGCTTCCGCCAGCTGCCCCGCCTCTGCCGTCTGCGCCGCCGAGGCGACCGCAAGCACCTTGCGCAGCGCGCTGCGCATCGCGCCGGCGAACGGCGTCGACTCCGCCCTGGCCAGGGACACGGCTATCGCCACCATTTCGACTGCGGTGAAATTCAGCGGCGGCAGCGTGAGCGACTTGTCGATGACGTATCCGCCGCACCGCCCGGCCACCGCGTAGACCGGAACGCCGGACTCCTGCAGCGCGAGCACGTCCCGCTCGATCGTCCGCGTGCTGACCTCATACCGCCCGGCCAGCTGGCGCGCCGACCGCGGTCGCGGCGCCACCGCCCGCAGTTCCTCAACCAGGGCATAGAGGCGATCGGTCCGGTTCACGTTTGCGCACGCTACCCCCGGCCACCGACAGTTCAGGCCGTCTGCGGCCCGGCCTCTCGGAACGGAAGTAACGGCGACGGCCCGGGCCTGCGACGAGGCCCGGGCCGTGCCGTTGCTGCCGATGCTAGCCGCTAAAGCTAGCTCCCG
>Ga0207665_10000041_pt1 | contig 83482 bp, 67 predicted proteins | sample LARL112metaG_FD_184351 | JGI IMG/M metagenome (GOLD analysis project Ga0207665, IMG submission 184351) | Corn, switchgrass and miscanthus rhizosphere microbial communities from Kellogg Biological Station, Michigan, USA - LAR L11-2 metaG... | ecosystem: Host-associated > Plants > Roots >... | reverse complement strand
CAAGACTCGAGGCCGAGTGGATCGCTACTCCTTTCTCGTAAGGAACTTTCATCCTCTACTTCAAGCCGGTTTAGCCCGGCGCACTGTAATCGCGATTTTGTAACAACAATCTTTTGGAGATGCTATCAACTCTACCGCTTTCATTGACTTGCCCTTTTCCCAGACGTAGGATTCTGCTCCCGTGATCGGCCAGACCATCTAGCACTATCGGATCCTCGAAAAACTCGGCGGCGGAATGGATCCTCGGCGTGAGCCGGTCGAATAGGTTGATCGAGCAGGTCCTGCCGGCGTCGGCTTGCCCAAGGTGCCAGCGACAACCCTTCCAGTTCCCGCACGACCCGCTTGGACGCCACAGCGCTTTCTTGCGGTGCAGCCCCTCGTTCACCACCAACCACGCGCAACTGATTCATCACGCGCGTGCGCATCTGCATCAGCCGGTGGCGATGCCAGAGCCAAGTTTCCCGATCGCGGCGAACGATCGTCCGTCGGCCCTGTGGTAGGCTTACGACTTTCAGATATCCCAATCACATCGCGGAGTTCCATCGTTGACAGGCGCCCGAATCGCCGTTGTAGGAAGTTATGCAGCGGGTCTGACCATGAGAGTGGATCGTCTACCCTGCCCTGGCGAAACGGTCTTGGCGAAAGGCTATCGCGTGGACTTTGGTGGCAAAGGCTCGAATCAGGCTGTGGCATGCGCGCGACTTGGAGCAAACGTATGCTTCATCGCCAAGATTGGACGGGATAATTTCGGACACATGGCGCTGGGACTCTATCGGGAGGAAGGGATCGACGTTGCTTCGGTGATGCAGATTCCTGAGACACCCACCGGCGTGGGTTTCATTATTGTGGATGAGAAGGGCAACAATTGCATCACGATTGATCCAGGCGCGAACGAACTGTTGACTGCCGCGGAAGTGTCTAAATGTCTCGACACTTTGACTTCTGAAGCGGTGGTGCTTACGCAGCTTGAAATTCCGGTCGTAGCGGCCGGGGCGGCGCTGGCGCGGGGCCGGGAAAAGGGCGCGGTGACGATTTTGAATCCGGCTCCGGTTCGGATCTTGCCGCAATCAGTGTTGCAATTGGTCGATGTCCTCACGCCCAATCAGGCCGAAGCCAAGGTGTTGACTGGCCGAAGTCCGGACCAGGCCATTGAACTGGAGACGGTGGCCAGAGAGCTGATTAGCAGCGGCGTAAAGCAGGTCGTGATGACGTTGGGGGAAAAAGGAGCGCTGATTGTGACAGCGACGTCGTCTCTTCATATTCCTGCGATAAGAGTTTTGGCTGCAGACACGACGGGGGCGGGGGACTCCTTCAATGCCGGATTGGCTTTGGCCCTGGCCAGCGGCTCGAAACTTGAAGCCGCTGTGCAATTCGCGGTGGTCACAGGAGGCCTGGCTGTGACGCGTGAAGGGGTGATTCCTTCTTTGCCACGGCACGATGAAGTCTTGCAGTTCTATAGGCAACAAGGTCAGACACCACCGAATTGGTTGTCATAGGTTATCGGGCAAGCAAAATATGCAGCTGTTTCTCGGTCTTGCGCTGGTTCTCTTGGCAGCCCTTCTCCAAGGGACTTTTGTTCTTCCGATGACGATGGTGAAAAGCTGGTCATGGGAGCACACCTGGGCGACCTTCTCATTGCTGGGCATGTTTCTCTTGAACTGGATCGTTATCCTTCTGCTGGTCCCAAATATCTTCGCAGTGTATGCGACTTCGCCCGCGCATGATCTTGCTGTGTTGGCATTGTTCGGGATGGGTTGGGGCTTGGGCGCCGTCCTGTTCGGCCTGGGCATGGACCGACTCGGGATGGCGTTGGGATATCCAATCATTATGGGATTGATTGCCGGCTTAGGTGCGTTGATTCCACTCCTAGCTTTCTCACGGCAAATTCCCCTTCCAGCAGAAGCACTGGTTTTGCTCGGAACGGCTCTGGTGATCTTTGGCGTTGTTACGTGCTCGATCGGAGGCTCTCGCAGAACGCTCTCGCGAAACAAATCTACACCAACCAGCTCGAGTTCCTTCCAAGCTGGACTGGTTATAGCTATTCTCGCGGGCGTGCTTTCGTGCCTGCCGAACGTTGGCGTCGCTTTCGGCGGAAATGTAATTAGCGCCGCGGCGAAGCTGGGAGTTTCAGCGTCGTCGTCGGGGAATACGGTCTGGGCGCTACTATTTACGTTGGGATTTATGGTGAATGTGACCTATTGCTTGTATCTGATGGTCAGCCGAAAGACGTTAGGCCAATATTTTACTCGAGCCACACCGCGAGATCTGGGATTAAGCGTGCTGATGGCTGCGATGTGGATTGGCAGTTTCTATCTCTATGGCGCCGGGGCGGCGAGACTGGGGCGTTTAGGAGTCGTGATGGGCTGGCCCCTTTTCATTTCTCTTTCCATTGCTGTTGGTAACATTTGGGGATTGTGGAGAGGAGAGTGGAAGGGATCGCCACCGAATGCGCGTCGATTGCTCAACCAAGGACTCGGCATCTTAATGATTGCAATCGTCGTATTGAGCATCAGCAATTTGTTTTAGAAGGCCCCGTGCGTCGTCCGAGTTCCGCCTTAGAATTGAAGGTGAGCCAAGGTTGCCAGACGGCAGCCCGGATTTGATCCTAAACAGGAAAAGCATGTCAGAGGCTTCCGAATTCCTATTGACGCCGCAGCGGCGGGCACAGTGGATGCGATTCGATACAGTGCAGCTCCTCAAGCGTTTTTTTTTCTGCGAACGCTCCCTTTTGGTGAGCGAGGCACAATGGATTCCAGCGATTGCGCCCTTGGAAGTCAAGACCAGTCTGGCTCGGTATGTCTGGCAAAGCGCTGAAACTGCCCACGCCTTGCGGGAGCGTATTTTCGAACTTCGCTTTCCGAGCCGCTTGCTGGAGGACGAGGGGAGCGACCGCGCCCTGATCGAACTCTTCAGTGCGGTCAAAGATTCACCCTCGGTTCCGGCATTCCTATTGAGCGTGGGAAAAGTGTTGTTGCCAAATCTACGCGATGCCTACCAATCGTATCTGGACGCTTCTGATTTGATCGCGGACGGCCCCACGCACCGATTCCTGAAGTTGGCGCTTGCAGAGAAGGCGGAGCAGATCAGCGTCTTCGAGTTGTGGATCGAAGCAGCTTTATCGCAGGACCCTGAAGCCCGCCCTGAAGCGTCTAAATGGGCAGACGAAGTCGCAAAGCGACTTTCCGCAACGGGCGGAATAGGAGTGGAGCCATCGGTTGTTTTGGGGACCGCTGGGCCTTTGCCGGGAACGAAGGCTTATTCCATCCCTGTGCATCCTGCAAGAGATCAGCGATTCTGGCCATGCCGATTCTATTGGCCGGACATCGTCGATCCGTCTTATCCCTATGGCGAAGGCCTGCAATTACAGGTGCGTGCGGCTATCAGCCACATAAACGAAGTTTGGGCCATCGAAGCGGGCGGTGTGATATTGAGCGCTTTTGCGGACGTGTTGCCGTGGGATTGGATCCACAACTCCGCGCGCTGGACTTATGATGAATCGCGTCATTGCCGCATGGGTTATGAGCGACTGATGAATTGGGGCCTTGATCCCGCGGGGATTCCTCTTGGCACCTACATCTATGAGAGTGCGACGACGGGGGATACGGCCGACTTTCCGATCAACCTGCTAGGCATGCTCTTTTTTTTCGAAACCAAGAATATTCGGCACAAACCGGAGCGCGCCCGCCTATTTCATTCCTATGGCGACGCAGTGAGCGAACATGATATGGATTTCGATTGGGCCGACGAAACGCTCCATGCCAGTTACGGCAAGCGGTGGCTCAAGGAGCTGCTCGCGATTCGCGGCCAAGATCCCGCGGCGTACGACGAAGTCCGAAAGAACTGCGAAACATTGGTGAAGGAGTACATTGGCACTGCAACGCTAACGGAGATAACGGATCTCAAGAGAGTTGCAGATCAGCTGCTGAATAAAGCCCAAAGATTACCGCGGACGCATTGAGCGACCTTGCAAACGCTTTCTGGACCGATGGTCACAAACAGGAAAACGATGTGCTTGGTGGCGAAAAATCGCGATTACACTCGAAACCCTCGGCACAAGTCATATTGCTCAGCGTGTCCTAGGAGACTGGCCGGACGAGCGCACGTGGGCTTTCGAGCGCATGCTCAAAGCTTCGAGCATCGAATCTCCACAGTACAAATAATCGGCAGGGAGCACGTTGGCTCGGCTTAGCGAGATCGACAGTCCCTCGCTGGCATAGTACTACGTGCCTTCATGGCTATCGGGCATCTGGTCAGAAAAATGGGCCCACCTCTTCTGTACCCCCCGCCTGCACGTCGTCTTCGGCAATAGCTTCTCGACTTTAACCAATCTTCTTTCTAAGTCCGGCGTCTCGATCGCACGCAACTGCAGATTCATGAGCGGCGCGAGGCCGGCATTGTGATTGCTCTTCCCTCCGAGTCGGCGAGTTCGACCGCGATTCTGTTTCGACCTAGTTAACGGTCGGGCTAGTCGCTTATTGGGGAGGCTGTGACTCCTCCTTGCGCTGCTCGTCCTGGCGCTTTTTCTCTTCGGGTGTTTGTGGCTTCGGTTGTGGGCGTTCCGAAGTTCCAGCGGGCTTCGCATCGGGGCGATCCTGAGGCCCGTTCTCCTCTGGCCGATTGCTCCGGGCTGGCTGGTTCGGACGGTTGTTAGGTTCTGCGTTAGCCGGACGGTCATTGCCAGCTGGCGGTCGTGGAGGCTGGGTCGCTTCAGGCCGAGCTTCAGGTCGATTGGATTCTGGTCGGTTCGGCTCGGGCTGTTTTGCCTCGGGTCGACTATTCGGAGCCGGCTGGTTCGGGCGATTATTGGGTTCCGCGTTCGCTGGCCGGTCACTCCGGGCCGGCGGTTGTGGCGCACGGCTCGCGCCAGGTCGGTTGGGCTCGGGCCGGCTTGCCCCAGGTCGATTATTCGGAGCCGGCTGGTTCGAACGATTGTTAGGTTCGGCATTAGCTGGGCGATCGTTACTCGCGGGGGGTTGTGGCGGCCGGTTTGTCTGAGGGCGATTTGATTCAGGTCGATTAGCTTCCGGTCGGTTCGGCTCGGGCTGGTTTGCCCCAGGTCGATTATTCGGAGCCGGCTGATTCGGGCGATTATTGGGTTCCGCAGCCGCTGGACGGTCATTCGGGGCCGGCGGCCGTGGCGGACGGTTCGCCTCAGGCCGATTGGAGTCGGTCCGGTTCTCGGGTCGATTGTTCGGCGCTGGCTGGTTCGAACGATTGTTGGGTTCAGCGTTAGCTGGACGGTCATCACGCGCCGGCGGTTGCGGCGGCCGATTCGCCTCCGGCCGAGTTGGTTCTGGACGGCTCGCTTCCGGTCGATTCGCTTCGGGGCGGTTGGCCTCGGGCCGACTCGGCGGCGTTTCGTTGTTCGGTTGAGGACGCGCAGGCTGCGCTGCGGTCGCACCCGGGCGCGCACTCGGCGCAGCCGCCCCGTTTGCGGGTTGATTCGCCTTTGCCTGAGTTGGAGTCGCTGGCTTGGCTGGAGGCGCCTGTTTTACCTGGGGAGTGGCCGCCGTGGCCGGACGAAGCTTCCGCATTTCTGTCCGATCCACGGACTGGCCTGGGTGAGCTTGGAGCACCTGCTGCCTCGCTGCGAATGAAGCAGGAGTCGGCGGAGGCGTCGCCTTCGCGATAACAGTGCGAGCGGCGACAGCTTTAGGAGGCGCCGCTACGCGGTTCGCTGTGTTCGCGTGTACTCCCAAGACGGCGTCGCGCGCCGGTGGCACGGCAGCTCGAACGTCCACGGGGCCAGACGCCACGTCACGCGCATTTACTCTGACCGCGTTCCTGCCCACAGGTTGAGCGCTGGCAAAGGCTCTTTCCGGAACGGCGGTCACCGCTCCCTGCACGTTCCGGTTCACGTAGTTGACGTTCGTAATGGTGGTGGACTTGTTGACGATGGTCGTGTTGTAAACGTTAGTGACGGTCGTGGTGTTGACTGTCGTGTTCGTGACGTTAACGCGATTTACATACCCCTGGCTCACTCGATACGACGGAACGTACACTTCGCGTGGACCGAGCGGGAACCAGGCGACGGACCCGGCGGCAAAAGAGCCACCGCCCACGAAAGCAACTAATGCAGGAGCGTACACCGACCGTTCTTGACGGGGTCCCGGAATCCAGCCCCATCGACCTCCGACCGAAGCCCAACGGCCGTAATGGAAGGGGGCGTATCCCCAAGGACTGTCATCAACCCAGGTCCAACCCCACGGATCGATCCATGCCCAGTGTCCATCGTGATACGGAGCCCAGCCGGCTGATACCCTCGGGAACCAGACATTTCCATAACTGGAGTCGGAACGCCAGTCTCCGTAGTCATCGAGATCTTCCATTCCTACCAGATCCTGCGAACAGTATTGCGATGACCGCGAATTGTCATAACGACGGTCGCGGGAATAACTCCAGTTGTCGAAGTCATCCGGAGTCGCGATTTGCTGAAGCTCTGCGTTCAGCGAGTCGGTTCCGCTCAGGGTGATGCGCTGACCGGCATGGATTGTGTAAGCCTGGCCGTTCCCCGTCGATTCGCCTTCACCTTCACGAATCGTGACAACGGTATAGTTACCGTCTTCCGAAGCTTCAATCCGATAACGCCCTGGCTGGAAGGCCGTCAACGCCTGATTCGGAGTATCCACCTCGAAAACACTGTCCCGGTCGAGACGGCGGACGCGGACGTCGAGAGTACCCGAGCTCAACTCAATTTGAACCGTGCGGTCGTCAAGGTTGAGGAAAGAGAAACCGGTGTTGGGAGCGAGGTGGATAGATGCTGATCCCAGTTCCACTTCGGCCCGCCCGTCGCGATCAGCCCACAGCCTGTCGCCGGTCGTCATGGGGCGGTTCGCAACCGCTTCTACCCACTCCGACTCGCCAGCCGGCTGAAATGACACGGAACCCCGCATGTATCCCAACCTTGCGACGCGGCCGGGCGGGTCGTATTGATCATACTGATCTTGCGCATGAGCGAGCGGCAGAGCCGCAGGTAGTATCGCTACGGCGACCAGCAGAGTCGCCAGCACCCATCGTCTCTTCACTGTTTTTCCAATAGCATTGATGTTCATAAATATTCATCCCTTCCTAAGCAGCCGATGGGATTTGCACGCCCCAGCGGGTTTTGCGGCCCATTTCCGAACACCGGTCGGTCACCAGACTTGGATTTTGGATGTCAGGTGCACGACACTCGGGCTACAGTCGTTCGGGTAACCTCGCATCAGACGGAACCCATGCTAGAGAGCTGAGTTGCTCAGGGGAATCATTTAGCGGGCGAGTATGCTTTCAGGACGGCGCTGTGTAAGCGGCTTTTCTGGCGGTGGCTTATGGTGATCCGGGCACTGCGATCGTGGCCTGGATTGTGCTGGGTTTGATTGCGGGGTTCGTGGACAACAGGCTGACAAAAACTGGCGAAGGCGTGCGGTCTGCTGTCGTTTCTAATCCGTTGGAGAACCTCGAGCTTGGGATCCGGATAGCACTCGGCGCCCAGGAACCTACAGCCGATTGAGCTTATATCACCGAGCGGGAGGGAGTCGATTCGCTGTTCTTATGTCGTGCATCTCCTGTATTGAAACGGGCAAAACACAAAGCTTAAGCTCCCCAAAGAGCGCCTTTCCTGGTGCTCTCAATCCATTGCGTGAGGTGGTTTCCATGGCCAGCACTAAATTGTCGATGACTGCCAAGCCCGTCGAGCCGATGATAGAGCACGAAATTCGCCTTCGCGCGTACGATCTCTACGAACGACGCGGAGCCGGCGACGGATACGCGCTCGATGACTGGCTTCAAGCAGAATACGAAGTACTACGACGGCGGGGGGCTATCGGTCTCACCAGGCCGAGCGAGCGGGCCTACCGATGATCGTGAGTCGCTATAGAGAAAATACAAAAGAAGATTCGTGGGCATCTGCGAGTTAGCCGTTTGCCTCAATTGACTTGGGCTCCCTCGAATCCCTAAGATTTCAACTTGATGATCGGCGAGACGATCTCTCACTACCGCATTCTCGACAAACTGGGCGGGGGCGGGATGGGTGTCGTCTACCGGGCCGAGGATACTCGCCTCCACCGTTTCGTGGCGCTGAAGTTCCTTCCCCCAGCACTCGCCGACGATGAGCGCGCCCTCGCGCGTTTCCGCAGGGAGGCGCAGCTTGCCTCGGCGTTGAACCATCCCAACATTTGCGCAGTCTACGACATCGGGGAGCAGGACGGCCGAGCGTTCATCGTTATGGAACTGCTGGACGGCCTCAGTCTGAAAGTTCGGCTCGCGGGGCGCCCTCTTCCGATCGAAACCGTGATATCGCTCGGCATCGAGATCGCCGATGCGCTCGATGCAGCGCACTCCGCGCAAATCATTCACCGCGACATCAAATCCGGAAATATCTTCGTCACAAAGCGCGAGCACGCCAAGATTCTCGATTTCGGTGTTGCCAAATCCAGTGCGCCGGCTTCCCACAGCGGCCCAGATGACCTCACCCAGGAAGTCCGGGACCTCACCGCCGATGGCGCCGCCATGGGCACCGTGACCTATATGTCGCCAGAACAGGTGGAAGGAAAGCAACTCGACCCGCGCACCGACGTTTTCTCGTTTGGCGTGGTGCTTTACGAGATGGCGACCGGTAAGCCTGCCTTCGAGCGCGGCACGACCGGAGCGACCTTCGGCGCGATTCTCCATGAGCAGCCGGGCCCACCGTCGCGCCTCAATGCAGCCATCCCGCCGCGGCTCGAAGAGATCATCCAGAAGGCGTTGGAGAAAGACCGCAACCTGCGCTACCAGCACGCTTCCGAAATCCGCTCCGACCTGCAACGTCTGAAGCGAGATACTGAAAGTGGCCGCATTGCACTGACGGAAGGAAAATCCGGGCCCTGGACGGTGGAACAGAGCACATCCGCCGCGCTGACTGCTGCTGCGCTCGCGCCGGTGACAGCACGCTCGTCGCGCCGCAGGCTTCTCTGCACAGCGATGACCCTTCTCGTGATCGCAGCCGCTGCTGCTGCTCTCTACTGGTTCCGCGCCCGACGGCAAGCGACTTCGAGGATCACGGACAAAGACACCATCCTGCTCGCCGACTTCACCAATACCACCGGGGACCCGATCTTCGACCAGACGTTGCGACCCCTGCTCGCCGCCAAACTCGAGCAGTCGCCGTATCTCAAGATTCTCCCCGAGAAAGACGTGGCTTCGGCACTGAAGCAGATGAACCTGCCGCGCAGCGAGCGCCTTACGCAGACGACTACGCGCGCCGTCTGCTTGCGTAGCACGAGCAAAGCGTACATTATCGGAACGATCTCGGGAATTGCCGCCCCCTACCACGTTGCGCTCAAAGCGGTGAACTGCCAGACGGAAGAAACGCTCGCCAGTTCCGAACGCGATGCCGCCACCCGCGACGCAGTCGTCGCCGCCGTAGGTGACGCGGGCAATGAACTACGTTCTCACCTGGGTGAGTCTCTCGCTTCAGTAAAGAAATTCGACAAGACGCTGACCGAGGCCACAACTTCTTCCCTGGAAGCCTGGGAAGCGTTCACCAATGGCATCCGAATCGTGCGCACCGAAGGCGAAGCGCCAAGCATCCCCTACTTCAAGCGAGCCATCGAGCTGGATCCAAATTTTGCCCGGGCCTATGTCACGTTGGGGGCAGTGTGCGAGAACCTTGGAGAGATTGACTCGGCAAAGGCGAACTACCGCAAGGCCTTTGAACTGCGCGATCGGGTAACCGACCTCGAACGTCTGCAGATCGAGGGCAATTACTGCAGCATGGTCACCGGAGAACTGGAAAGGTCCAGTCAAGCTTACCGGCAGTTAATCGAATTGCAGCGCAATACGCTCGGCTACCTCGATCTTGGACAAAACTACGCCATTCTTGGCCAGTATGAGCAGGCCGCGGAAGTGACGCGCGACATGATGCGCATTTCGACGAAAGACCCGGTGGGCCACGCCAACCTCGTCTACGACTACATCGCTCTGAACCGCCTCGACGAGGCCCGCGCGGTTTACGACCAGATGCAGGCACTGCATCTCGATTCGCCCTATGTCCACCAGTACATGTATGGCCTTGCCTTCCTGCAGGGCAACAACGCAGCCATGCGGGAACAAAGTGCCACCATGATGGGAAAGCCCGGGCAGGAAGATGTGATCTTGGCCACCATGGCCGATACCGAGGCCTATTACGGTCGTCTTACCAAGGCGCGTGAGCTCTTTGGCCGCGCCGTCGAAAGCGCGCGTCACAACGATGCAGCCGAAGCTGCCGCCCAATACCAGGCAGGCTTAGCTTTGCGGGAGGCCGCGTTCGGTAACATTGCCGAAGCCCGCACGGACGTCGCAAGCGCGTTGGCTATCAGTTCCGCGCAAAGCGTACGCGAACTCGCGGCCGTAACCCTTGCTCTCATTGGCAGTGTGGAAAAGTCCGCCTCCATGGCGGATGCACTTAACCAAAACTCCCCGCTCGATACGATGGTGCAGTTCTACTGGCTGCCCGCCATCCACGCGGCGGTCGAACTGAACCGCGATAAGCCGCGTCAGTCCATTACCCTGCTGGAACCCGCGCTGCCCTACGACCTTTCGCAGGTGGCGCCGATGCTGACGGCTTATGTTCGAGGACTTGCTTACCTCCACGCCCATGAGGGTGCTCTCTCCGCCGTCGAGTTTCAGAAATTCCTCGATCACCAAGGCGTCGTTATCAACAATCCTTTGGCGGCTCTAGCCCACCTTGGTCTGGCTCGCGCCCACGCCCTCTCCGGCGACCGCACCGCGGCGCGCCAGTCGTATCAGGATTTTCTTGCCCTTTGGAAAGACGCCGACCCCGACATCCCCATTCTGAAAGAAGCCAAAGCCGAGTACGCGAAGCTGCAATAGCAGGGGCAATCCCGGAGCTCGGATTGCGCGTCGAGGCAAACCGCTGTGTCCGGCCGGACCCACCGGTCCGAAATGACCTAGGGGCGTTCGCGTAGTAGTGTTGTGAAATGGTCGAGGCGGAATTCACCGACCGCATTGCAATCGCCCGTCGAGGTCGTAGGCTCGAATACTTCACCATCCTCTGGAACATTCTTGAAGGGATTGTGGCCGTCGTCGCAGGGGCCATCGCTGGCAGTATTTCTCTGGTCGGTTTTGGAATCGACAGCTTTATCGAGGTTACATCGGGAGCAGCACTGCTCTGGAGAATGGCGGTTGACGCTGATGTAGAGAAGCGCGAACGCAACGAAAGACTTGCGTTGCGAATCGTGGGACTCTGTTTCGTCGCCTTAGCGGTCTATGTCACCTATGAATCTGTCAGCGATCTTTTCCTAAAGCAAGCTCCTGAGCACAGCATTGCCGGAATCGTTCTGGCTTGCGTATCCCTGGCCGTCATGCCTCTGTTGTCACGAGCCAAGCGGAAGGTCGGACACGCACTTGATAGTGCCGCCATGCACGCGGACGCAAGGCAAACGGAGTTTTGTGTGTACCTTTCTGCGATCCTGCTAGGTGGGCTGATACTCAACGCTCTGTTCGGGCTGTGGTGGGCCGATCCGCTGGCCGCACTCGTGATGGCTCCAATCATTGCCAAGGAAGGGGTCGAGGGGATTCAGGGCAAAGGGTGTCACGCTTGCTAACCCTCACCCGGCAAGGGCCGGGCACGATCCTTTCTCCCCATAAACGCCCTTCTTTGTGATGTTAACGCCCTTGGCTCTCAATAAGCGCGGATGGGCAGCAAGCCGTCGCCATATAACCGGCGATTCAGGCGTTCCTCACAGCAACCGTTGAACGAGCGTTTGCCACCTGGCGATTAGCTGATCAGCTCGATCATGCTGTCTCCGAATTCCTTGAACCGGAGTTACGGTCAAGCCGGCGATCATGAGTCAAGGCAGACCCCCACCAACCTCTGCCGCGACGCCCTTAACCATTCGACGTTTCGAGGGAAAGTTGAGCAGCGGCGCTTTGCTAACGACGAAGGAGGGAATACACTGGCGGCTATTTTCTGGGCCTGCCCCCCGCAAGTAGACATCTCGGCTCACGAAAGGGAGAAGCACGATGTTTTCCCGATTACTCCCAGTTTTCGTATTTTTGTTCGCGGGCTGCGCCCTCTTTGCGCAATCTGCGCTCCCGTCTCCGGTTCAGGAACCGTCAACCCAATCGTTGCTCGACCAGATCCAGCAGCTTCAGAAACGTCTGACTGACATGGAAGAGCGTCAACGCAAAACCGATGCGGCACTGGCTGCCCTTTTGAGTTCAGAGGGGGTTGCGGAGAAGCCGCCGGCCGCGCCGCCCAGCGCGGCACCTCCGCTTGAGCATGCCGCCGCCGGCCACGACCACACAGAAATTCGGGAGGCGACAATCCATTACCCTTCGCTGCAGATCCGAGGTTTCGGAGATGTGGACTTTGCCGCCACCGATCAGAAAGGGACGACTAGCGGCTTTGACCTGGGACAGTTCGTGCTCCACTTTGCTTCTCCGCTTTCAGCCAAGGTGAGTTATTTCGGAGAAGTCAGTTTCACGGCACAGCCTTCCACGTACGACGTGAGTGTCGAGCGATCCATTGTTCGTTACGACTATAACGACTATTTCAAAATGTCTTTCGGGAAGTACCACACTCCGATCGGGTACTGGAACGACACCTTTCATCATGGAGCGTGGCTCCAAACGACCATCAGCCGGCCAGAGATGGTCAAGTTTGGCGGGACGTTCACTCCCATTCACTTCGTAGGCATTTTGGCCGAGGGCAACATCCCGTCGGGCGGCCTCGGGCTGGCGTACAGCGCAGGGGTGGGCAACGGTCGGTCATCCATTCTTTCCAAGGCTGGCGACAGCGGGGACATCAATGACAACCGCGCATGGGTAGCTAGCTTATTTGCGCGGCCGTCTCGGCTCTACGGATTGCAGTTCGGGGGCTCAGTCTATCGCGATAGTCTTACCCCAATCCCGGGACAGAACTTCGACGAGTGGATCGAATCCGCGCACTTGGTCTGGACCAAGGAACATCCGGAATTCCTCTCGGAATTTTCGAACGTTCATCACCGCGACCTGCAAACGTTGCAGACGTACAACAGTCAGGCGTTTTACGTGCAACTCGCCTATCGCCTGCCCTGGCAGGAAAATAAATGGAAGCCCTATTATCGCTTCGAGTATATTCATAGGCCAAACACCGAGCCGGTTTGGGACATCACCGGAACGCCGAGCGTGAAAGATCTTGTGGGTTCGACCCTCGGACTCAGGTACGACATCACCAACTACGCTGCCTTCAAGGGCGAGTACCGCAATACCCGCCTGGGTGTGAACGAGCCGCGCGTGAATGGAGCATTTTTCCAGACGGCCTTCACGTTCTGAGAGACCACTATGCCGATCCGATGGAAAATCGCGTGCGGTATGTTGGTCGTAGCGAGTCTCTCGCTGTTCGGGCCGCAGCGGCTATTTGCCCAGGCGCACGACGTGGACGTTGCGGTGGTGGTCCAGCCGGACACCCCGGTGAGCAATCTGAGTCTCGCCGAAGTGCGCAAGATCTTCCTTGGCGATCGACAATACTGGACGGCGAATACGCCAGTGGTATTGCTCATCCGCGCGCCGGTGGCGAGAGAGCGCAACGTCGTGCTGAGAATCATTTATCAGATGTCGGAGTCGCAGTTCAAACAGTATTGGATCGCCAAGATCTTCCGCGCCGAATCCGTGTCCGCCCCGAAAGTGGTCTACTCGAACGACATGGCTAGCGATCTGGTCGCAGCTCTTCCCGGAGCGATTGCTTTTATCGATTCCCGCGACGTTCGGCCAGGCACAAAAGTGGTGCGTGTGGATGGCCGCTTACCGGGAGAGGCAGGTTATCCTCTGCGATGAGTGGTGGGTTCGCGAAGTCACTGCGGTATGGCCAACTTGAGTAGCAATCCTTGAAATTGCGCATCTGAACGAAGATCGTCGAAGGCAGGGTCTATCTTCACATATGTCAGGTTGCCGTCGCGCGAGCTGTAGGCACGTTCAAGCATGGCATGCGCTTCCGGCTTGTGGCCAAGCCGGGCATGGATTTGAGCGATGTTGTACGACGAAACGTACCCGCGTTTGGAGACTTCGTTCAGGCCTTCCAGCCAGCTTTGTAGGACACCCTCGTATCCCGATTGTCTGTAGTCGTCACCGATGGCCGCCGCGAGGTCGGGACTGCCCGAAAGCGTCAGGACCTTTTGCCGCTCGGCAACCGCTTCACGGAACATGCCATTTTGCGCATAGGCCAGTTCAATGCCGTGTTGCGCTGGGACAAAGTTGCGGTCCATGTCGAGAGTTTTGCGGAATTGTTCGATGGCGGCTGGGTATTGCCTCGCATAGTAAAGCTCGCGGCCGGCGCTGGTGTTTATCAGCAGGGACAGCGGATCCAGCTCCTGTGCTTTCTTCAATTCTGCTCTAGCCTCGTCGAAGCGGCCTAACCGCGTCAGGAACTCGCCGTACCAGTGATGAGCCTCGGCGGAGTTCGCATTTAACTCGATGGCGCGCTTGAATTCCTTTTCCGCTCCTGCCCAGTCCCAGTCGAAGTTTTCTCGAACCAGCGCAAGTGAAATATGCCCTTCCGGAAGGCTGTCGTCGATTTTCACGCTCTGCATGGCCGCCGACTTTGCACTTTGCCACACCTGCTGGGGCGCAAGATACCCCGAGGCACCCATGAATGTATAAGCGTCCGCGAGGCCGGCATAAGCTTGGGCGTAGGCGGGATCTTTTTCGACGGCTTGACGGAAGAAATCGATCGCCTTTTGAAATCCATCCTGAGTCCACTTGTTCCAATAGAAAAGACCTTGGAGATAAAGCTGGTAGGCCTCGGGGTTCTCAGTGTCATGTTTGGCGAGTTGTTTCGCCTCTGCTCCCGCGAGTTTCGGCCGCAGGCTGTCGTAAATCTCCTTGGAGATGTCCCCCTGCACGGCGAACAAGTCGGATACTTTGCGGGTGAACTGATCTCCCCACAACTCCGAGCCATCGGATACACGGACGAGATCGGTCTGAATGTTCAACGTGTCTCCACGTTGTGTGATTCTGCCCAGCAGCACGGCGTCGACCTGCAGGTCCTGTCCGACTTTCTGCGCACTAACGTCGCGGCCTTTATAGCTGAACACAGTACTGCGAGCCATCACACGCAGTTCAGGTACGCGGGACAGGCTGCTAATGATGCCTTCCGTCACTCCGTCGGCAAGGTATTCCATATTCGTATCGGAGCCCACATTCGCAAATGGCAGAACGGCGATCGAGTGAATGCGATCAGACGATCCGCCCATCACTCCCCTCCAGATTCGGCGGCCCGCAAAGGCGACGAGCGCGAGAGCCGAACAAATAACAGCCGCCGCCACGATCATTTTTTTGCGACGGCGTTCTGCGGAGGGCTGCGTCGCCACGAGAGTGGGGACTCCCGCGGATTCGGTATCGCGCTTGACGCGCTTGAGATCGGCTCGCAGTTGGGGTGCAGCCTGGTAACGCAGCTTGCGGTCTTTTTCGAGCAACTTAGATGTAATCCAGCCCAGGTCCGGGAGAAGTTCGGGATTCAGTCGAGTGGCGGGAATTGGAGTCCGGTTCAGGATGGCCTCGAATACGACCGCGGTCGTTCCGAAACCGAAGGCCAGCCGCCCGGTCGCCATCTCATACATCACCGCTCCCAACGAAAAAAGATCGCTGCGCTGATCGAGCTCTTCTCCGCGAGCCTGCTCGGGAGACATATACGCTACGGTGCCGAGCGCTACCCCCCGGCTGGTCAAGTCGCGCGTCTCTGCCACTGTCGGAAGAACGTCCGACCCCTTTTCGTCGGCGGCCGGGGGTGGGCTCTGCATGAGCTTGGCTAGTCCGAAATCCAGCACTTTCGCCGGCCCACGGCGCGTGACAAAAATATTGCCCGGCTTCAGATCTCGGTGGATGATCCCACACTCGTGAGCGGCGTCGAGGGCCTCGGTGATCTGGATTGCAATCTCGAGGATCTGGGTGTTGCTCAACGGCTTGTCTGTGATCATCTGTTTCAGCGACTGGCCTTCCAGGTACTCCATCACAATGAAGGGATGGCCATCACACTCATTAATCTCGTGAATCGTGCAAATGTTGGCGTGGTTGAGTGCTGAAGCTGCGCGAGCTTCGCGCTGAAAGCGCTCCAGCGCTTGGTGGTCGCGAACCATCTCTGTAGGCAGGAACTTGAGGGCTACATTTCGACCGAGTTTGAGATCACGAGCGCGGTAAACCACTCCCATCCCGCCACCGCCCAGCCGGTCCTCGATGCGATAATGGGAAATAGTTTTGCCAACCATAGCGCGGCCACCCACGGACGGCCAATGTTAGGACGCGTTTACAAGCAAGTCAACGCCGACCGGGGCGCGCGAATAAATCGCAGAGAGTTTCACCCACAGCCCCAGGCTAATAGAGAATGGGCGCTACGGCTCCGTACAATCCCAGATCTGTTCCGAACATCCCTGCCGGGAAAGGACTATTTTCGGTTTGTGACGCTACGCCTTGCCATACATCAAATGGTCCCGAAGATACTCGCGGAAGAGAGAATGTCGCCTCATGCTGAGATGGCTTTAGAACACTCGGGGCAGATCTTGTGAGTGACTTTCGCCTCCGAGTGCGCTCTCACGTAAAATTCAAATGGCTGCCAAACGCCTCGTTGGTCCAGTATCTTTTTGCAAGATAGACAAATTGGCAGCAGTCCCTCCAGGGTCCGAATGTTCGACAGCGCCGCCTTGAGCTCACGAACTGTACGTTCTTTTTCGACCTCAGCTCGATCACGCGCGGCGAGCGCTAGCTGCAGTGTCTTAAGGTTGCGCCGAAGCTCGAGTTGTGCGAGCACCTGTCGGCTCAGAGCCCTCAACGCCTCCAACTGCTCGGGGTTGAGCTTTCGAGGTACCCGATCGAGTACGCACAGAGTTCCCAACGCGTGGCCATCCGTGACCAACGTCGCCCCTGCATAGAAACGTATCTTGGGTTCGGAAACGACTAATGGGTTGTCGGAAAACCGCTCATCCTGAGAGGCGTCGGGCACGATAAAAACATCGGACTGGAGAATTGCCGAGGCACAAAAAGCAACGTCACGAGAGGTTTCGCTAACTGAAACACCGATTTTCGATTTGAACCATTGCCGGCCAGCGTCTATGAGGCTAATCAATGCAACCGGAGTTTGGCACACGTAGGCTGCTAACAATGTCAGATCGTCGAATGCGGCTTCTGGTTTTGTATCTAGAATCTCATAGCCGCGAAGTGTCTCCAGTCTCTGCGTCTCATTGGCTGGTTTAAGGGGAATCATCGCTGGCCTCCGGGGCGGCCGCGTTACCGAGATGTGCGACTCTACAGCCGTTTACAGCAAAATTCAATAAAACTGTTGGGGGAAAGAACCAAGCTCAGGTCGCCCCACGCCTGCAAAGGACCGGCGATCAGGGAATGGGCCGAATCGCTGTAAAAATAGTGTCTATGTCCGGTATTGGCTTTCGCAGACGGTGAGAGCGGTTCCGAGCACTGAGCGCTTGCGAACGCGGCGGCCGACAGTTGAGGAGAAACGCCAGCTACATCTTCGAGACGGATACCACCATCGATTCTGCGAAATTCCCTTGGTCCGTAAAAATGCGTGCCAAGCAACCATACGGATTCAGCGCGCTGGGGGGAACCGAGGTGGTCATTGGGTTCGCCGACTAACTTATTGGCCGCGACGCCAATCGCTAGAATCGTGGCAGAAAAGCATCCCCGCGGATCACTTGTTATCAGGCTGATTGCGTCAACAATCGCTCTAGTCCGATTCCTGCTAAACTTCGGCTGCCGAACAGCCGTTCTTCGGTCTTTCCAGGCAAGGAGCAATCTCCATGTCACGCATGCTGTTTCTGATTGTCTTTTTCTCCTGGATTCTCGTCGCGCAACAACCCTCGTCATCGGAAGGCGACGAAGAACGGATTGTCGGCCTGGAAAACATCTGGAACCAAGCACAAGTCGGCCACGACGCAACCGCTATGGGCAGCATGCTACATCCAGATTTCGTGTTCACCGATTATGACGGCACGGTCATGTCGAAGCCGCAGTTCCTTGCTTCGATCCGCGATAGCTCCAATAGCTTGAGTCTAGAAGTTTCGGACGATATGAAGCTGCATCGCTTCGGCGACACGGTCGTCGTAACCGGTGCTACACACGAAAAAGGGAAGCAAAGAGGAAAAACCTACGAACACTACGGGCGTTTCACCGATACCTGGATAAGGCATAACCGTGAATGGATCTGTGTCGCCAGCCACTTGGGATTACTTCAAAAGTAGCAACCTGTCGCTTGGCGCTACTGACGCTCGCGGAGTTTTGAGTGTAATCGCCTGTGGGTGTTGAAAAAGTCGGTTTTTCGCAAAAAATGTCTACCCGAGGTGCGAACATCGCTCGTAGGGCTTCCTAACCCAAAGTTTTTCCGAGGGCTTTTCTGGCAGTGAGTCTCTTAACAGCCACTCCCAATTACACTCCTTGACTCGCAGCTGGATCCGAGGTGGCTTTTGTAGGATTGCGGTATCGTGGCGAGACTATTCAAGCCTCGGTGGGCGAACCGGTCGTGTCTCGGAGAGCCCATCCCAACCCGCAGCTATTTAGAATACTTTTCGGCTTGAGGTTTCGCTGCAAACAAATTGCGAGGATAAGGATGCCCCCGGAAATCAATACCAGATCGCCGATGCTAAACAGTCCCAGCCCAGCTTGGTCCGCAAGGAACGGTAGGCGCGTGTTCGACGTCGCTGCCTTCCACACTGGGCTCGCCGGATGAAGTGTCGAGGGTATTCCCACAACTGGCATTGTTCCAGAATTGGCCTCGGTCACCAGGGCATTGAGCATCAGTCCACAAAGCATTTGCAGAACCCCAAGCCGAACCCAAGGTGACCGAATTACACGGAGCACTAGCCACAGGATTGCGCAGGACTCGCACAGCCAGATCGTCGGGTGCTGTGTCCAGGCTAAATGATGTGCCGCAGAAAGCAGATTCACTGTCCACCCCGCCGGACAGGGGGAGCAATCGCCCTGCCAAAGTGCGTAAGAAGGCAAGTTTCCTGTTTGCAATGGAATATAAGAAGGGGGAAATCAACGGGCAGATGGTTTTCTCCCAGTGGTTGCTCATTACGTTCACACACCAGGGAAAATGCATCGCCCGCGATCGCTCCGGCGGCCCGCTTCTGGGTAGCCGCGCTCGACTCCAAATCCCAACAATTGGCAAGAAGCGAAATCGTCGTGTCCTGCACTATACAAGCGAGTGCTGAGCAAAACGGACTACGCAATCGCTACCCCCTGCGAGTGCGGTCGGGAGGTAGTAAGGCTATGGCCAAGGTGATTGAGTTCTATGTGCCGGACAAATTCCGGCGACGCTCAAAGTGGATTCCGCCCAAACAGCGCGGGAAGGTCATTCAGTTTCCCGCGCTGCAGAAGAAGTCAGCGTGAGACGCGAAGTGTCCAGGGGATGGGCAACCACCCTTACTATGAAATCAACGCGAGGATTTCAGTTGGAGACCGCTGGCTCGCTTTGACGCCGTGACAACGCGCCCACTATTGCTTTGGCGGCGAACATTTGGAAGCTGTTTGCAAAACCACCGTGTTTCTTTTTTGAGTCATTTGTTCTTTAGCCATGGCTCCCCGTACCAAGATCTCCCTCCACGCCGCGTTGAGTCTTGCTTCGCTTGCCGACCTCTCGGACCTTTTCCGAAATGGAATTGCGGCTCTGTGCGCCGCTACCCGGAGCCGTGAGAATACCAACTCCAACCCCGACACCGACCCCAGCGGCAAAGGTCAGGACGTAACGCAGGGTATGGTCCTCGCCGCGAATTTCTCGTCTCAGTAGATCCGCCGTTTCGGCAATGTGCTCGCGTACAGGTTCGGTAGCCCGATCCGATTGCTCCAAAATGTTCAGGCCCGTTCGAAGAAGCATCTTCAAAGTTTTATTCATGTGTCCCCCGTTGCCTCTCTTCATGAAGAAAGTATTGCGCTGCTCCCAACATTGCCATCAGGTACATCCCCCATTTCCTACTGAATTTGTTCGTGAATTGCGCAAGGAACTGCCCGGAATTCTCGCCCCTACCGAGCTCTCGAAGTCTCAGGGTAGGTAAAGAGGTTCTGACGTAATCGGGAAAATTTGGAATTTCGTGATTCCAGTCAAAACCTGCTTTTCGAAGCCCGGCGTCTCTATCTAAATCCAAAACCGTCCGCCGAGCGGGGATGTCCGGATGCGGGTCAATGAGCTGTAAGCGCCCCACTGAAGTGACAAAACCTTCGGCAATTGCTGCAGCCGCCAATCGAAAACTTCCTGCTCGGGCAACTGATTCAGTGTCCCTGATTGTGAGGAACGAGCACCGTACTCTTCTTCGATCCGATATTGCCAGCGCTGTCTCTTGCTCGAACAATCACAGTATAGTGACGGCCATCCAGATCAGTGCCGCGACGCGACGCTCGCAGCAAGACTGTCAAAGAATAATTACCCCTAGGGCCCAAGGCGATGGCTCCTCTTGGATGAACCTCGCCATACTCATCCAGAATTACATAAGCAGCGCTGTTTGCATTTACGCCTGAACCGGTGTCGGTGATCGTGCCCGAGATAGTCACAGGCGCCATTCTTCCGTTCGGCGGCCACAAGACCCTCGGAGCGACGGAAAGGGTAATGTCGGGTGGAGTTGTGTCGACTGCACCGTTGTTCAGCAGGACGCTCACAGAGGTCCGCGCGCAAATGCTGGAGTCGTCGGAACACTGGTTGGCTACCAATAAGTCGGGCCTGCCGTCGCCGTTAACATCTGCGACCGCTACCCAGTTCGCCAAAAAACCGCCGGTACTGAACGCCACCGCCTCTTGGAAGGTCCCGTCGCCGTTACCCAACAGTACGGCCACTATACCCTCGTTAAGACAGTCGGAACCAGCGCACTGGTCAGTCACAACCAAGTCGGCTTTGCCGTCGTTGTTTACATCTGCCACCGCTGCGGAAGTGCCCCAGCCTCCCACGCCCGATTTGTAGGTCACGACCGTCTTAAAAGTCCCGTCCCCCTTCCCCAGAAGTACACCCACCACACCGTTTGCAGTCCCGCAGCATTGACTGTTCTCGGCCACGATGTCTGGTTTGCCGTCGCTATTGACATCCGCCACCGCTACCCCTCCCCCGAAAAAAACACCACCGGAGTTGTAAGTTTTCGCCGGCTGGAACGTCCCGTCGCCACGATTCAACAATATGGCTACTGCGCCCACCGTACGGCAATCTGTGCCTGAACAAGCCAAGGTGTCCGTGGTCACCACAACGTCAGGCTTAGCATCGCCGTTGACATCAGCAGCCGCTATAGCAAAGGCGTATAGACCGCCGGTCAGATAGAGTGTCGCTTTTCCGAAGGTGCCGTCCCCGTTGCCCAGCAGCACGCCTACCGATCCATGACAGTCGCTGTCGACACACCGCGTCGCTACCAGCACGTCGGGTTTGGCATCACCATTAACATCGGCGATTGCGACCGAAGTGGCGAACAGTCCGCCCGCTCCGTAGGTCACTGCTTCCTGGAATGTTCCGTCGCCGTTACCTAGCAGTACGCCTACCAGTGATTCGTTCAAACAACCATTGTTTCCGCACCGGTTTGCCACCACCAAATCGAGTTTCCCGTCACCGTTCACATCCGCAACTGCAACGGAGAGGGGTGTTACCCCACCCGAGCCGTAGGTCACGGCTGGTTGAAAGGTTCCATCGGCGTTGCCTAGCATCACCCCCAATGATCCGCCATGAGTGACAGATGGTGGACCATAGCACCCGCCGCAGTTGACTACTACCAGGTCCAGCTTCCCGTCACCGTTCACGTCGGCAGCCGCGATCATGCTGGCCTCGAAGCCGCCGGGGTCGTAGCTCACCGCCGGCAGGAATAGGGAGGTATTTGAGTTCGTCGCTACGCCATATGTCGATAGCGTGGTCGCATCCAGCAAAAGTGGAGACGCAATCGCTAGAAACAACGACATCGCGACAAAAGGGCTTGTCCGTGGCAGATGAATCCGCATGTGATCTCCTCTGCTCTCAACGCCGGTTTTCAGGTGAGGGACGTGCCGCGTGAGAGCGCTCGACAAAGTCGGAGGCCATACTCTCAAGTAGAACAGCTCTTCTTTTCCGTTGAGGAGTCTGCGTGAGGTGTGGGACGGCAGCCACAATGGGCGCAAAGGGAAGGATTGTCAAGCGCGTATCGGTTATGGTTGCAATCAGGCGTAGGTGTTGACGTCGAACCCGAAAATCCCACAACAACAAAGCTAATGACCCTTTTTGTGAGTGCCAGTATCCCGGTTCTGGAAGGATGCCTGCTCGGACGGCTGCTGCAAGAAATGGATCAGGTAACGCGGAGTCAGTGGCTCCCCCGTGCCACGCCGCATCAAGCTATCCATGCTCTGCGCTGCCCCGTGACAGTAGAAGCTGGTCTTGAGGAATGCGCCTGCCCTTTTATCCCAGTTCTTACCAAACTCTTGGTCAGCCTTGTGCTGAATCTGGTGCGCAACCATCTCGCCAACGACAAAGCTCTCTAGGTAGATGGGATCGGAGCCATACATTGGGTTGAAGGCCCACACCGCAGTGCCATGCATATCGACTCCCAGATATTCGGCGTGGATGCGGTCATAGACAGCGGAGGGATCTTGATCGGGATCTGCATACGCCTCAAATTCTGACAGGGAATCAGCAATCGTATTGCGCACAGTGAAGAGCGCCTTCAGTCGATAGGTTTCCCCGACAATGCTTGCCTGCTCAGAGGTCAGCGCAAATAGTTTTGTATTCACCTCTGGGCGATACAGCATTAATGCGATTACCTGTGCCATCCCTTCGTCCATTGCTTCGGCGTAGTTGTTACGCAGCAGGAACGATGGCTCTGCGATCATCTGATAATGCAGTGCATGCCCGGTGGCGTGCCATAACCGGTCATAGAAGTAAGCTCCTGAGTACCGGTTGGCCAAGATCTTAACTTCTCTCCCATAGAGAACCGGATACGCGGCCCCGGCAAAGCTCAGATCGGCGACGTGCATCTCCACGGTATCGAGGTTGTACCCTAAATCTGCCGTGAGCTTCTTGGCCTTAGTCCAACCATCCTCGGTCGAGAACTTCTGGGACTCAAACGCGGTCGTAAAATGTGAGAAATAGAACTCCAGATCCCAGGGTTCGATCTTCGCAACGCCAAGTTCTTGGCGCATTCGATCCAGCAAGCGCTGATATTCAGGTTCGGTCTCTGTCCTAACGTCCTCGAACCACTCGAACAGCCTTTGAACATCCATTCCTTTACGCCGCAACATAAAGGTCGAGAAAAGTTCGGACGAGTATTTTCTCGCGAGCTGGTTTCGCAACTTGATGGCGTTCTGAATGCGCTCACTGTTTGCAGCCGTAATCTGGCTGGTGGCCCGCCATGCCTGCTCACGGAGTTTTCGATCCGGATTGTGTGCGAGAACGTCGGTGAGTTCAGCGCGAGTCAGCTGCCGGTCGCCAACTTTGTAGCGGATGTTGTTCTCCTGCTGTGTGATCTGCTCCACGACTGCTGTCAAGGCAGGATCATTCGTGATCCGCGTGTATACGGCTTCATTGAGAAACAACTTGCGCCGTGCCTGTAGGAGCGGATCGGAAAAACTCGTACGCTCGAGGTCTCGGAGAAAAGCATCATCGGTAACAACGGTTCGAATTTCTTCTTGAATCGGCCGTGACGAGAGGCTGTGCTCCCCCATGGCGATTTGGTATTCGGTGCGCCAGTAGTCGGCGTACAAGTTCTCCAACTGCTTTTCCCGGCCATCGAGTTGGTCTGCGACGACAGCAGGGTTCTCCGCTACAGTCGACGAGAGCAGGGCTAGCAACATCAATAAACGGGCAACCATGTATTTAATTGGAGCACGAATGTATGCGACATCAGGAAGAGGAAACGGCGGAACGCCGTTACATTAGTCACAAAAGTCAGCGTTAGGTTGACTTGCTTGACTTGTCTTTCTTATTGGGTCTACGGCGATTGCGCCAGACTCACAGGTGATCGTGGATTTGGCGGCGAGGTTCCAGTCTCGATTTGCCGGCAATACGCCCGGACCCGTTCGAATCCGCTGGACGCGCTTGTGCGCACCACCTGACCATCTACGGGAGACCAAACGCATACAGCGAACTACCCGCGGCGATCGCGACATACTCCTTCCCATCCACAGCGAAGGCCATCGGTGAGGCGTACACGGCACCACCCATTTGAAAGTGCCAAAGAGGCTTGCCAGTAGCCGCATTCAGTGCGATAAAGTTCCCTTCCGCGTCGCCAGTAAACAATAGCCCCCCAGCGGTCGACAAAACTCCCGACCACGTCGGCGAAGGATGCCGGAACTCCCACTTCACCTGTCCGTTTTCCGGATCAATCGCGCGCAGGGCTCCCCAATACGGCTCAGCCTCGTCGGATGGAAAATACGCACTGCCGTAATACGCGTGCCCGCTTCGTAGGGCTGCGGCGCAGTGCTGAAGATGTCGCATTGCTCGCGCACTCACGTAAAACAGGCCTGTCTGTGGGTCGAAGCTTGGCGACATCCAGTTCGTGGGACCCAAGGCTCCCGGGCACACCGTCCGTCCTGTCGGAGTCGGCGAGCTTTCGTTGTTTGGGACTGGGCGGCCCTCTGCGTCCTTACTATTGCTCCATGTAATCTTCCCGTACGGGCTCACGCCGTCTTCTTAGCCTTCCGCCATTTCGCCCAGCGAGCTTTCTGCGCGGCGCGAATTCGAGCAATTGCGGGGACGGAGATCTTGCGTCGCTTCCTGGAAGCAATCGACACGACCTTCCGACCTTTAACTTTGGCCCACCGAGCACGTTGAGCCGCAGCGATCCGAGAGCGACCAGCGGCAGAGATGTTCCCTCTGCGAGTGTCACTTGCTCCTGTGAGGGCAGAGACTGCTTTGTTGAGTTGTTCAAGTCGTAAGGAGAGACGACTGCGTTCCTGTTCTAGTTGGTTGAGTGCTGAGGTGAGATTGGTCATGGCGGCCAATTGTACCCGATGCAACTATCCTCAGCTATCGCTCTCCGATCGGTAGTCGGGCGCAGCGCTCCTCGACCGCTTTCTTTCTTCCAGGTGCGGCGTTAGAAAATCCGTAGGGAATCGCATCGGCAGAATGCCGTAAAGATTGGACTTCCTGACCTCCACACATGACGTTAGGAATGGTTAGTTTTCTAGCCGGTTGGCACCCTCATAGAGCTTGGACAAAGAAGCAGTGAAGGGTGGCGATTCGAATCGTTGTATCTCATCGAAGGCCGTAACGCCGAAGTTTCAAACCGGGCTCAGCTCTGGTCATCGTTTTCGAATTGGGTAGTTGACGTCTTCCCGCTTTCAAGATCTGCTGCCGATACTGCTTGAAAGCATTCCCTGAGGAATTTCAGCAGTTCTTCACGCGAGCGAAATCTCAGCTCCTTGCTGGTGTCGACCTCTTCCACCGAGCCTTCAAATCGCCCCTCAGACGGCTTTGTTTTCGGTCCCAACCGCACCACGAAGGCGCACCTCATAACTTGGCCAGAGTATGACAAGTCCGGGAACAATATGTGACGTATCGGTGGCGTTTTCGTCTTGTTTCGGTATCAGCGTCCAGTGCAGCAATCGCCGCGGATCAGCGTGGATGGAAGGGAACGCCAGGCCGAGTGAATCTGCAAAGGGTGCCCGTAGTTGTTCAAGAGTCCAGACTGAGACTGCTCCATGACCCAAATAGTTGCTCCAAACCGGAAGAAGAAGAACTCGCCAAGAAGCAAGCGGAGCTTGCACTGCTTGAGTCGGAATTGGCAGACCGTGAGTTGTACCTAGTTAACCTGATCGCCCCCCCTGCAACTAAACACCGTAACAACGTAGTTCAAGACCAATCGCGTCGGGGATGAACGTCTAATTTGCATTTTGGGTCGCGTCCTGCATTTTGATGCGGGCGACCAATTCGGCGAAATGCGGATTGCCGTGAAGCGGCATTAAGAAGGGATCTCTATCCATTCTCAAGGCAACCAGTGGAGGCAAGCCGTGGCCAACGGCTTGGCTCAATAGCGATAACGCTTCTTGGATCTGGCCTTTGCGTGCAAGAAGCGACGCCAAGTCATATTTTGTCTCAGCTGTTTCTGCTTGCTCGGGTCCAAAGATGCGAGTCTCGATGTCAAGAGCGTTGCGAAATTCCTTTTCGGACTCTTCGTATTGCCCTAAATCCCTAAAAAATCCGGCCAGATTTGTCATGGCATTGACGGTTCCCAGATTGTCCCGGCCGTCGATATGAAAGTGAATCTCAAGAGCCTGCTCTTCGAGTTTCACGGCGTCCGAGGGCCGACCGGCTCCGGCGAGATTGATCGCCAAGTTATCCATCGTTATGAGCGTGCCTTCAGCTTCTGGCCCGAGGACGCGCTTTTGTTTTTCGAGCACCTCGGTATTGAATGCCACCGCTTCCTTACAGTTGCCCTCTTCACAAAGCGTAAAGGCCAATTCGCTCAAAGTTCCAAGCGTATCCGGATCGTCGGAGCCAAACTCGCGCCTTTGTATCTCCAGAACTTTCCGTTCCAGGCTCTCCGCTCCGGAGAGATGTCCCTGCTGCATCAGGGTCCATGCCAGATCATGCATTGTTTTGAGTGTGTCGCGGCTCCGTTGTCCTCCGGCGGGGCGACTGACCTGAATACCTCGCTCATACAGGGACTGCGCGCGTGCATATAGCCCGAGATTCAAATAGGCGTTACCCATCACATGCATCAATTGTGCTTGCAGGACGGGGTCCTTTGCCAAACCCTTGTCGATATCCTGTGAAGCCTTGTCCAGTACCTCCCGAACTGTAACCTCGTTTCCCACGCGTTCGTTGGGATCCGAAAGCTTGAAGATCCCGGTCATGAACTCCGCGATGCGGTCTGCCCGGTCGCGTTCGCGCGTGATCCGGCGCAGTTCGACGGCCTGGACAATGGCGAAGGCCACTAACAGCGTCACGGCTGCGGTCGCTATGGCCACGCCCGTTGCATGCCGTCGCACATACTTACGCACGCGATAGCTGAGACTGGCAGGGCGGGCGGTGACTGGTCGGTTACTCAGGTAGTTATCGAGATCTGCAGCCAGCGCCGATGGCGTCGCGTACCGGTGCTCACGATCTTTCTCCAGCGCCTTCATCACGATCCAATCCAGATCGCCTCGTAACAGCGTCGCCAGTTGTTTCGGCTCCGCATTGCGAGCCTGAGCCTTGCTCGTCAAGCTGCCGCGATTGACACTCACCTTCGTGCTCGGACGCGGCGGATCTTCTTCGTGCAACTGACGCAAGACCTCTTCGGGCCGTTTGTTCTTCCATTCGGCTGCGTCAAAGGGCAGGTATCCCGTCAGCAGTTCGTAGAGGATCGCTCCCAGCGAATAAACGTCGGTGCGAGTGTCGATGTCGTGTACGTCAGGATCGGCTTGCTCCGGGCTCATGTAACCGGGCGTTCCCAGAAACGCACCGATCTGGGTGAAAAGTGTCTCCCCCGGTGCCAGCGGTGCCGCGGTTTTGGCCAGGCCAAAGTCGATGATCCGCGGCATCGCCTTACCATCCACTTCCACCACCAGAATGTTGGAAGGTTTCAGATCGCGATGAATGATCGCTTTCTGGTGGGCGTGCTGTACTCCTTCACAAACCCGGTTAAACAGCGGCAATCGCTCGCGAATCCCCAGCTTCATCGAATCGCAGTAGTCGGTGATGGGTCGCCCATCTACATACTCCATCACCAAGAAGGGCTGACCGGTGGCGGTGGTGCCGGCGTCGAATACCTTGGCAATCGCCGGGTGTTCCATGATCGCCAGAGATTGGCGCTCCGCTTTGAATCGCTGGACAGTCGAGGCGTCGTACATGCCGGCTTTGATGAGCTTCAGTGCAACCTGGCGACGGACCGGTTCGGTTTGTTGCGCCAGCCACACCTGACCCATCCCCCCGATACCGAGCTCCTTCAGCAGGTGATATGGCCCGATGATTTTGGGCCCGGCTTCCTGTTCTGTGCTTTCGACTGGCCAGGGATTTTTTGACAGGTCATCCGAATCGCGGTACGCCTCGAGCAGCGACTCGACCTCCGCACGAAGTTCCGTGTCCTGCGAGCAGACCACATCCAGAAAGGCGCAGCGATCAGCCGGTTCCCGCTCCAACGCTGATGCTACGATCTCCTTAATCCTTTGCCATTGCTGGACCTTCTCCATGGCCGCCTCGTTTCATCTGCCTCGTTAACCACGCCTTCGCAACACTCCACTCGCGCTTCACCGTTGAACGAGAGATGCCAAGCACCTCTCCAACTTCCTCAATCGACAAACCTCCGAAGTACCGCATTTCGACAATCCGGCTCTGCTGCTCATCGAATTGAGAAAGCTGATTGAGGGCGTCATCAAGCGCCTCCAAATCCGCGCTCCGCTCATGCGGCAAGGCCCGCGCCGTGGTTAGTTCTACTTTAAGATCGGCACCTCGCTTGGCTGCGGCACGACTCCGCGCATAGTCAACCAGGATCTGGCGCATTTGCCGCGACGCCACCGCCAGAAAGTGCGCGCGATTCTCAGCGTCGAACGCCGCCTTTTGGCCGATAAGCCTCAGATAGGCTTCATGAACCAGCGCTGCGCTCTGAAGTGTGTGTCCCGGACGTTCCTGTTTGAGATGGTAGTGTGCGATGTCGCGCAATTCCTTGTAGACCAAGGGAATCAGTCTCTCGAGAGCTTGCTGGTCGCCAGCTCTCCAGCGCAACAGAAGTTCGCTTACCGGCTGCGAAGATGGTCCACACACACCCACGGGGATAACACAGCGGGGAAATGACGTTAAGATAGCCTCGCCTTTGCCGCAAGTCAATGTCGGCCTTTCACCTGCTTTCCGCCCACGAATTGCCTCCCATCCAAAACCTTCTGGACCTTTTTGCGTAGCTTTTCCGCAGTTGTTAGTAGAGGGACCAAACAGAAGAGGATGATCGCAGGGACATAGTCCCCCTAAGGGTCCCGGAGCGCCGCTGCTCCGTTCGAAGATCGCGACGCTCTGCATGCAGTTGTGAGACGGAGATGGTAACTGCGAGGTGACGTATGACAGCCAACGAGGCGATCGCGCCGGCAACCGCGCCAACTCATTTCTTCAACCTCATTCGCGTGCTCTCTCTTCCATGGCTGGATCGCAGCATTGCGGCCATAGCCTGCGTACCGCTGGTCTACGTCTCCTATTACCGCTATCAACACTGGCATCACGGATTCCCGCTGATCGCGGCAGCAGTCAACACGCTGATTGTGGTGGTGACAATGATCATTCGCCGCCCGCCCAAACGTGTGACGCCGAACCCCCTGTATTGGCTGCTGGCCTTTGTAGCCACGTACTGGCTAATCCTGATTCTGGGTTTGTTGCAGAAAGGCAGGCCCGTGGCTGCAAATTGGATCCCCGATTCGATTGCGGCAGTGGGCTTGCTCGTGGTTGTCTGGGCGCGATTCAGCCTCGGACGCAACATCGGTTTTGTACCGGCCCAACGCGAGCTCGTGCACAGCGGCGCCTACGCGTACATGCGCCATCCCATCTATACGGGAATGCTGCTTACCAACATTGCATTCGTACTACGCGCTTTCAGTCCCTTGAATGCACTGTTGATGGGCCTTGGCGCATTTTGGTTCATCCCCGTCAAGAGCCTGGTTGAAGAAGACTTCTTACGTGACGACCCACAATACGCTGCCTACATGCAGAAGGTGCGAGCACGGTGGATTCCATTTGTGATCTGAATCGGGGTTCGACACGACAACTGCAACCAATTCCGAAATTCACCAGCCGCATTCGCGAGGCATGCCGGCCCTGCTCACGCTGCTGGTAGCCTCGGTCTTCATTAATTATGTTGATCGTGGCAATCTCTCGATCGCGGCGCCATTGCTGAAGAATGAGTTGGGCATCTCTGCCTCACAACTTGGCATTCTGCTCTCGTCGTTCTTCTGGACCTATACCGTGTTGCTCTTTGTCTGCGGCTGGTTTGTGGACCGTTTTGACGTCAATCGAGTGCTGGCGCTCGGGTTCTTGGTTTGGTCGCTCGCCACCGCCGCAACCGGCTTGGTTAGCGGATTCACGATGCTTCTGACCATGCGGTTGGTCCTGGGTATGGGCGAGTCCGTCGCTTTCCCATGCTATTCGAAGCTTCTAGCACAGCATTTGCCTGAGCATGCCCGCGGGTTTGCGAATGGCGCCATCATTGCTGGCATGAAACTCGGGCCTGCGGCGGGAACGCTTGGCGCGGGATTGCTCATGACCAATTACGGCTGGCGGCCCGTCTTCATCGGGATAGGACTGCTCAGTCTTGCTTGGCTGCCCGCATGGATAAGAAAGATGCCACGCGCGGAAGAACCTACCCGTTCCGCAGATGCTGTTCGCGCAATTGATATTTTCCGACAGCGCCCTTTCTGGGCGACGGCCGTGGGCTCGTTTTGTACCGCGTACCCGCTGTACTTCACTCTCACTTGGCTTCCCTTCTACCTTTTCCACGAGCAGCACCTCTCGATGCATGACATGGTGAACAAGGCTGCGCTCTACTACACAGTGGATGCCCTTGCGGCACTCGCGACTGGATGGGTTGCCGACTTATGGATTCGGCGAGGCCTAGCAGTCGGCATGGTACGCAAGGCAGGCATGGCTCTGGGATGGACGACGGCAGCCATCGGTTTTCTGGGATGCGCGTCGGCGGGGCCGCATTCCTATCTGGCATGGTTGATGGTTGCCGCCGTGGGGTCGGGAATCGGAAACTCAGGCCTGTGGACGTTCTCGCAGACGCTGGCGGGACCGCGAGTGGCCGGAAGATGGTGCGGCTTGCAAAACGGGCTGGGAAATCTCGCGGGTGTGATCGGGCCCGCACTAACGGGATTCACCGTCGATTGGACAGGTCATTTTCGAGTGGCAATCATCATTACTGCAGGCGTCTGCGTGGTCGGTGTGCTCGTGTGGGTATTTCTGGTCGGAGAAGTCAGGCAAGTGACCTGGCCACAGGCGCTCACGGGCAATTTAGCGCGGACGGCCTGCTGAAGTCCTTTTGGGAAGCAATCGCCCACCAACGAATCGGTTATGTAGGAGAGCAGAAATGGCGGCAAGCTCAATGAACACGGCGGGCAGTTCCATGTCCGAGTACGCACTCGGTTATACCAACGCGGAGCACGAGCGCCTGATTCGGCAGGCTGAGCGCATCGGCCCGGTTACAGAGCGCTTGTTTCGAACCGCCGGGATGGGTCCGGGGCAGCAAGTGCTCGATCTCGGATCGGGCATGGGAGATGTCGCGATGCTCGTGGCCAAACTGGTCGGCCCATCCGGGAAAGTTGTGGGGATTGATCGCGATGCGAGCTCAATCTGGCGAGCCGAAAGTCGCGTAGCTGCGGCGGGATTGCGCAACGTGACTTTCAAGCAGACAGACGTGAACCAAATCGCCGGCGACGAGCAATTTGATGCCGCCGTGGGCCGGTTTATTTTGATGTTTCTTCCCGATCCTATTTCTGTACTGCGCTCCGTCCTCCGCTTGGTTCGTCCTGGCGGGGTGGTCGCGTTCCAGGAGCCCTCCTGGATTCCTATGGTAGCGCTTGGTGCGCGCCTGCCACTTTGGTCCAAGGTTCTTTCTGCGATTCATGAAACGTTCTTGCGCTCTGGTGTCAACACAGAGATGGGGCTCGATCTCTATGCCGCATACCAGCACGCTGGGCTTCCTGCCCCAGCGATGCACATGGAGATTCTGTTAGGGGACGATGCCGATTGTATGCAAATGCCGATCGACGTTCTTCGCAGTCTGCTCCCGCTTGCTCAGCAGCACAACGTCTCTCTGGAGGCACTCGGCAACTTGGAAACACTTCCGGAGCGAATCCACAGTGAAGCGACGCGGTTAAACACCGCGGTCAACGTCATCCCCATCGTGAGTGCCTGGGCTCGCAAGGCAGCGGATTGATCTGTCGCTGTGAAGCTCTTCAATTGCCTGAAACGAAGTGAAGGTGGAGTCATGAGTCCAAAGTGGTTGTCTCCGGTTCTCGCGAGTTTAGTGCTGGCTTTGCTTCCTAATCAGGGCTGGCCGCAAGTTGGCAACCCCACCCCGTTAGCCAAGCGTGCCCAACGATTCCTGAGCTTCAACTACGCAGATATCAACAATGTGATCGCGGGCGTGGCTGGAGGAAACCTCGTTGTCTTCGTCGGGGAGCCACTCAACGGAAGCGTGGTCGTCTTGTCGAGGGTTACCGGCCAGCAGATCGGCCAGCTGCCACCGCCTCCCAATGGATTCGTGCTCCCCTTCATCATGCATTCGCTGGGAACAAACCGAGTGGCCGTCCTTGATGCGGGGGGCCCGCCACAGCCTCAGCCCTTTGTTCCCGCCAATCCCAATATCTACGAGTACGCCTATAGCTTCAGCCCGGAGCATGGATTCTCGGCGAGTCTTGTTCGCACCGTCAACTTTGCCAGTGTGTTGGTGGGCTTTCCGGAAGACTTTGTGCGCCTTGACGATGGCCGGTATTTGTTATCCGACGCGGTGCTCGGCAGCATCTGGGTCGTGAACCCCGACGGAAAGGTTGTGCCGGGTATCGTCCCGAAAAGTTTCAATCCTCAAGACTTCATTCCCACACTGGCTCTGTGTACGACCATGCCCGAGATTACTGTGAACGGCTATCCTTTTTTGTTCACGGGCTCGACGTTGCCCGGAGTGTCGCCGCTGGCTGTTCGGGACAGCACTGTCTATTACTACTCACCCTGCGCTCGTGGCCTATACGCCTTTCCGCTCGCGATCCTCTCCGATGACCGCCAACCGTACCAGCGAGCCGCAGATATTCAACTGCTTGCGCCCACTCCGTCCAGCTTGCCAGTCGAGGAGTTGCTCGACTTCAGCTTCAATTCGTTTAATCCTTCGGATCGATACCTCTACGCGGCCGATCCACTGAAGCTCCGTGTTATTCGTATCGACCTTTCAAATGGTACAAGGCAGGTCATTTCTGCCGGCCCGAGGCTATTTGACTTCCCGTCCTCGTTGGGTTTCTTGCCGACGGTTGGTCCTGTGTCAGAGCTTGTCATAGTTTCTAACCAGCAAGAGCGAACGCCTCTTACCAATGACGCAGTATCAGAGACAACCTTCAAACTGCCGTTTGTCGCGGCGAAGGTCCTCATCGTGCCTTGAAAGTGATCAATCCAGAACGAGACTTCGTTAGCGCCGTCCTTCCGACGGAACAACCGTCCGCACTTGTGGTTTGAAATGAAGGAACAAAACTGAAGTGGTTTAGCAGCAAGCGCGTGTCCCAAGGATTTTGTTCGGACATCGCGGTCGTCGGTTTTTCAGAGAAGGCGAGACTTGGAACCCAACATGAATGACCACCAGCGGCCTTGGCATGAAGACAAAGCGATGCGAGTGACTTGCTACCGCTCGTTGCGCTCGCCATCACCGTTTCTGTCACGCTCACGATCATTGAGATTCTGAGATGAAAGGCCCAGAAGAGACCAGAGATGTGGCCACAACTTGTTGACGGTCCCGAGTGACGGCAACTCGGAGGTTATTCGTAGCCGCCCTCAATTGTCGCGGTAGGGACGACCATTGCTGGTCGCCCCCCGCACAGATCCGTACGTGCGCGTTTACGCATACGGCTCTTACCGAGGATGAATGGCGTCGAAGCGCTTGTCAGGATAAGGATGCAGAACATGAGGGTGCGGAATCCACCGGTTCAACAGTGGGTTGAGACGATCCCATCCCACCTGCGCGCGTTGACTGCGACGGACTAAGACGCTCCGCCAGAGTCGGCATACGCGACGCCTGAAGACGCGCAACTGACCGGTGTTTCCGGGGACAGCATGGTATTGGTAGTAGCCCTGCACAACCTTCCGGAGCCATGTGCCGACGTCCCTCGTATGATGATGCTTCCGGTGTTGAAGCTCTGCCTTTATAACGTTGAGCTTCGCAACCATCCGCTTCTTCGCGGTGAGGCGCCAGACATTAAAAGCTCCGCTGCTCGTTAGATTTCCGCAAAAGTGCGTGAATCCCAGAAACGTGAAGGTCTCGGGTTTCCCCTCGCCACGTTGCTTCCGGTTTCGGACGGCGAACCGCCCGAACTCGATCAGACGTGTGTTGTCCGGATGTAATTCCAGACCGAACCTAACCAGCCCGTCCCGAAACTCCGACAGGAACCGCTCGGCGTCAGCTCGGTGTTGAAAACCCAAAACAAGATCGTTGGCATAGCGCACCACAATTACCTCGCCGCGTGCGACTTTCTTGCGCCAGGCCTCAGCCCACAGGTCGAACACATAATGCAGGTACACGTTCGCGAGCAGTGGTGAAACCACTGCTCCCTGAGGCGTACCTAGCTTCGTTTCCGAGCACTGACCATCTTCCGACACGCCGGCCTTTAACCATTTCTGGATCAGGCGAAGCAGGCGGCGATCGGCCACTCGATGCTGGATGAACTTCATCGTCCACTCGTGACTCATGTTGTCGAAGAAGCCACGAATGTCCGCATCGAGTACCCAGTTCACTCGCTTTCGCTGGATGCCCACCGTCAGGGCGTCTAATGCCTGATGTGGGCTGCGACCAGGCCGAAATCCGTAAGAGAAGCCTTTGAAGTCGGCCTCGTAAATCTGCTTGAGCACCGTCACCACAGCCTGTTGGACGATCTTGTCCTCCAGTGCTGCGATGCCCAAGGGGCGTTGCCGCCCATCAGCCTTCGGTATGTAGACTCGTCTCGACGTTTGTGCCCGATACGCTCCACGATGTACTCGACTGTGCAGATCGTTGAGTCGATCTTCCAGTCCGATTTCATACTCCTGCCATCTCATGCCATCGACTCCCGGCGAGACTTGACGCTTCAGTGCGTAAAAGCTCTCATGAAGAAGTGCCACGTTGAGGTGGTGGAGTAAAGCGGTGAACCGTTCCTGCTTCCTTACTTATGCTGCTCGTCGCACACCGTGCAATCCTTGGGACAAGCCTTTCCCGCTCTGTGTCGGGGGCTTGTGTGATTGAACGATGTTCTCCTTGGTCTGTGCCCTTCCCTCCCCAGCCTCCCCGGAAGCTTGCGCTTCTTTGTTCGACCGCTTCATCGGTACCACGGCACAGTCCGACTTCTCCAGCACGTGCGTGTCCGCCGTTTGGTTTATGGCCTTCGCGGACCGGCCTTCATCACTGCGCGAAGGCGCGCTGGAGATCTCCCGGTTCTCGTGCATGTTGTTTCTCAGCGTGCGCGGGTTCTCAGACTACGCAGGACCGAACAGCCACTCGCGAGATAGCGTGGCTGCCGTGTTGCCTTCCTCCATCTCGGAAAGGAGTCGGCATCCTGATCCATCGGCTTTTCGAAGCTCAATAGCCCGGCCCACCGATGCCTCTGGTCTACGCTTCACGAGACACCTCGCGATGTCCCCTGCAAGACTCGAGGCCAGGATGGAGTCGCTGTTCTCCTTTCCTGTAGGCTCTTTCATCCCCTACAACATGCCGGTTTATCCCGGCGCACTCCGAATACAGGGCTAAGATAGCAAGCCCTGCCCGATCATGACTGCGGCACAGGACATACTTACCCTAATGGTTTCAGTAGATTAGCGGAACAGGAGGAATGCAGACGCAAGCCAGAGGCGAAACATGTCGCGCCTGGTTGACACCGGCCAGAGTGGGACTGTCAGCCGGATTCGCCGGCACTTGAAAGGGAGAAACTTCCATGAAGAACATTCGCACGTTGCTCACCGTCGCCCTGCTGCTGGCTGCTACTACCGTTTGTGTCCAAGCCCAAGAACGGCCCATGTTGACCGTAACGGTCCCCTTTGCTTTCAGCGTTGAGAACATCAATCTTCCTGCCGGTTCCTACACAGTCTTTGCCCTGCCACCTTATTCTATGACGGTTAAGTTGCAGGGCGTTTACGGCCAGAAGGCTGTGATGATCCGCGCCCTACCTTCGCGGAGCTCGGCGGACGCGACGCAAGGTAAGTTGCTGTTTAGCCGGATCGGCAATGAGTACTTCCTGTCCCAGGTGTGGGAGCAGGGCAGCAAGGTCCACCGCGACTTCTTTCTCGGCAATCGCGCCAAGGAACTGGCGAAGAATCGCACCAACGGGCAACTAAAAACTCTCGTCGCCGTCACAGCTCACTAAAAACCCAACCATCGGGACGGGGAATCTGGGCGCGCCGTTTGGTGCGCCCATTTCTTTGCGGAGTCGGGGCAGAGCCGCGAGGCACTTGATGGGCGGTGGCACAGTATCGAGATATGATTAGGACGCTGATTCAGAACTCGCCGATGCCACTGTCCCACGCATCGCCGTCATGCCGCGTCTTTCGCTTCGGGCCATTCGAGCTGTCGGAGCGCGAAGGAGAACTGCGCAAGAACGGCGCGCAAATTCGCTTGCAAGACCAACCGCTACGCGTGCTCGTGGAACTATTAGCCAATGCTGGCAAGATGGTCACGCGCGAAGATCTTCAACAGAAGTTATGGCGTGCGGATACCTTCGTTGACTTCGATGTCGGGCTGAATACCGCCATCCGCAAGCTCCGCCAGGCCTTGGGAGACGATGCAGACAGGCCACACTACATTGAAACCCTTGCGAAACGCGGATATCGGTTCATTGGTACTGTTGAGATACCGACTGTCACCCCATCAGCCACAGCCGGAATAGCGCTGGCTTCGGAGCCAAGCCCATCCCATCCAGGGCGCCGCGTACGCCCGTGGATGCTTGTCGTGGCAAGCTTGGTGATCGCGGCCGCCGTGATACTGCTGTTCGTCTCGCGCGAGGCGCGGAGCGCACTGAAGACACCGCCGCGGCTGGTCCCATTGACGACCTATACCGGCCGCGAGTACGAACCTGCGCTCGCACCCGATGGCAACCGTGTCGCGTTCGCCTGGTCCGGGCCGGTGCCGATCGGCCGTACTGCTAGCATCTACATCAAACAGGTGGGAGAGGAACACGCGCTGCGCCTGACCTCGGTTCCTGGGGCGATCGATTTCGGCCCGGACTGGTCGCCTGACGGTGCCTATATCGTGTTTGGGCGGTTCCCCGCGCCAACCGCGGCACCGGACACGGTTGAAGCGGGCATTTACATGGTGCCCGCCATGGGCGGCGCCGAGCGTCGAGTGCATAGTACAAACTGGACGCTGGGCCCCATCGTCGATTCGCGCGTGGCGTGGGCGTCCAACGGCAAGACCATCGCGTTCTCCGACCGGCCCGTTGGACAGAGCCATTACGCAGTGTTCGCCCTTGACGTGGCGACGCTCGGTGCACGCCAGATAACCTTTCCGCCGGAAGCGTCAAATGGGGACCTTCACGTTGCTTTTTCTCCTGACGCACGAACGCTGGCGTTCCTCCGCGACACCAAGGATGGCATGGATGTTTATGTCATTCCCGCCGCGGGCGGCTCAGAGCGTCGGCTTACGTTCGACACCCGGGACTTGGCGGGACAGCGCAGCGTCTGGTTGGTCGGACTCACGTATACGAGTGACGGTCACGACATCATCCTCGGTGGCAACGGTCTGTGGCGCATCCACGCCAGCGGCAAGACGAAGCGCGCCGAGCCTGTGCCTGGGCTCGGCTTCACTGCGTTTAACCCGTACATCCGAAATAGCCGGCTGGTATATGGTGCGCCGACCTGGGACGCTAATATCTACCTGTTACCTCTGAGGAACGAGATCGCTGCCGGTGAACCGGCGAAACTGATCGCTTCCACTTTTCTCGACGAATATGCGCAACTGTCGCCCGACGGCCGTCATGTCGTCTTCTCGTCGGATCGCACCGGAGCTGCCGAAATCTGGAAGGCGAACTCCGATGGTTCTAACCCGTTGCAGCTCACGTTCCTGTCTGGCTATCCCGGAACCCCGCGGTGGTCAGCGAACGGGCGAGAGATCGTCTTCAGCGCGGCACTGCAAGGTAACGCGGACCTATTCATCATTTCGGCGGATGGCGGACCACCGCGGCAGATCACAACCGATTCGAGTAATGAAGGTGCACCGAACTACTCCCGCGATGGCCGGTGGATCTATTTTGCTTCCGACCGTGGCGGTTCCTGGAACGTCTGGAAAATGCCGGTCGAGGGGGGGCCTGCGACGCAGGTGACTCGCAACGGCGGGTTTTTCGCGTCCGAATCACCCGACGGCGAATACCTCTACTACGCAAAGGCGCCAGATGCCCCCGGGTTATGGCGCGTGCCGCTCAGTGGCGGCAGCGAAGAGAAGGTCCTCGAGTTTCCTCCCTCGGGGTTCTGGGGCTACTGGGCCGTTAGCGCGGGCGGCATCTACTACCTGGATGAGCCTGCGCCCAGAGCGCGGATTCGGTTCCGCAACTTCCGGACGCGTCGTGATTCGGTGGTGAAGGTGATGTCGAATGCCGCCTGGATCGGATCTCCTGAAATGAGTCTCAGTCCTGACGGAAGTGCCCTGTTGTTCGTTCAACTCGACCAATTCACCAGCGATCTCATGCTGGTCGAGGATTTCCACTGATCCTAGAACTCAAGGCGAACTGCGAACTGCACCTGCCGCTGAGGCGTGTTGTTGAGAGACGCAGTACCTGTAATCTTCCCGGCAGTGCCGAGGTTACAGTCAACGCAGACATCAGGCAACCCAAGATTCACAACATTGAAGACGTTGAAAATGTCCGCACGAGCGGTCGCGTGGACTGACCGGGAAAAGACGAAACTCTTCATCACCGACAGATCCGCCTGAAAGAAGCCGGGACCGCGCAAGCTGTTTCGCCCGACGCTGCCGAATTGACCAACCTGCGGTCTGCGCCAGGGGCCAGAAGCCATGCCATTCACGACGAGCGGCTCAGTGGCTACCGCAAACCAACCATCTCGGCCGCCGCCGACGCGCGGATCGCCGACTCGATCCGGGCGGCAGGGGCCGGTATCGCGATCAAAGTCGCAGAAGAGGTACTGAGGAGTGAATGGTAGTCCGCTTAGCCACGTTGTTAGAGTAGCAAGCTGCCAACCGCCGACAAACCAATCGAGCGCCCGAGGCACCGTCGAACCGAAACGTCGCTTGCGGCCTACTGGTAGTTCCCAAAGTGCGGTGATATTGATCTGGTGGGCTCGGTCGAAATCCACGGGACCGTAGTTTACCCGCGGATTGATAGCAAAGTATTCGCCGCTGTACGTTAGGGCCTTCGACCAGGTGTAGTTGGCCTGAAACTGCACCCCGCGCGAAAAGCGTTTCTCGATTCGTGCCTGCAAGGAATGAAAGCTACTGGACCCATTGTTCAAATAACAGTTAAGGTCCTGCGTCCAGCCGAACTCCTGAAAAAATGGTCTGCGCTGAGAACGCGGGACACCTTCAGCAAAACCTTCGACCGTTGGTTCATTACAGTTGTAACTGGGCCCCTCACTGACAAAGCCATGTATTGTCTTACTTCCGACATAAGCAAGTTCGGCGGTAAGCGCTGGCGCAATCGCGTGCTGCACGGAAAGGTTCCAGGAATCCACGGTAGGCATTCGCATCTTAAGCGGCCGCAGTGTCTGACTGATTCCCGCTGGTAGCCGCAGGAGGCCGCTCTCCGGAACAGGGCCGCCGAAATCGGGCGGCGGTGGGCCCTCCGCCAGGTTAAAAGCGCTCTCCCACACCGGGGGATCCAGCTGCTGGACTGCGAGCACGGGCAGATTTTGCGTGACGACATGACCGAACGAGGTTCCAAACACACCAATGTCAAATGTCCTGCCGGCGCCCAGCCGCACAACTGTCTTCGGTGCAACCTGATATGCAACGCCGAGCCGCGGAGCAAAATTGCGAAAGTTGTTCTCAACATTCATGTTCAGTCCGATCCCGCCGACCCCAGCGACACGGATATTGCCTGTCGTGAAGTCCACAAAGCCGCCTCTGCGGGAGCCGGTGACCCACTCTGGTTCATAGATCTCCCAGCGGAGGCCATAGTTGACGGTCAACTTCGGCGTCACGCGCCACGTGTCCTGACCGTAAAAGAACCACCGGCGCTGGCGTTCTCCAGCATTGGTGACGCTGCCGGCCGAACGTGAGAATTTGGACGGATCCCCAAGGAGGAAACTCGCCAGTGCTAGGCCTCCTCCCCCCTGCGGCCCAAAGAGGCCTGTTCGCGTGGGCAGGAAGATGAGAATGCCATTGCGGGGGACGCCGCTGGCGACTCGCAGGTTGTTGGCATAGCGGACATCGCCGCCGAACTTGAGCGAGTGGTTGCCGGTCACACGGGTCCAGTTGTTCACAATTTGGTACTGCATCTCGGTCTCGTCCAGAGGGCAATTGCAGGAATTGATGGCCAACCCATTACCAAAGCGCAGTTCGCCGAGTCCAAGAATTAGGAAGGCCGGCATGCCGGAGGTCAGTTCGTCGCCGAGATTTAAGCCTGGTATGTCTGCATCCGCGGCGGGGGAAGTGCCCACGCCTAGCGACTTCACAGCCACACGGTAGCGAAACCAACCGAAACGGAAATCCGCAAGCCAATTCGGGCCGAAACCTTTGGCGAATCCGAGCGCCAGACTTTGATTGCGGGCCAGCGACGAGCCTGCGAACGAGTTGCTTAAGCCCGCTTCAGCCAAGCCTGTGCCGCCCGCGATGTCTCCGAAGATGGCCGGTGCCGCCTTGCGAAAATCGGCGAAACTGTAACGTCCGAACACCGCGAATGCTTCCCGCACGTAGTTATCCAGGCGCAGGTTGAAGGCGTCATCGTCGAACTGCTCGGACCCTGAGCCGATGTAGTTGTTGACCACGTCGCCGCCTGCACCGGCGTTGGCCGGAGGCAATAGAGCCAGCAGATTCAATGCCTGCTGCGATAAACGTGCCCCGGGGATCACATTGCCCGCGAAGCGCTGCCGCGCACTGCCGTCGGGATTGCCAGTCGCTGGGTCGAAGATAGGCACAGGGTACAAACTGAGATCGCACTGGACACCATCGAGGCATTCCTGCCGCGCTTCGAGGGAAGGAAAGGCGGGCACATTAATAAGCTGCGATCCTCCGAGCCGACGCCGTGTTGCTTGATAGTCGCCGAAGAAGAACATCTTGTTGGGCCGTATGGGCCCTCCGAGCGAGCCTCCGAACTGGTTCCAGTTCGTGTCCGGTAGCTGTTGGTCGGGGGGCTGCGTGAACGGATTACGAGCGTGTAAGAAGTTTGTTCTCCGGAAAACGAATACGCTGCCGTGAAGGGCATTGGTCCCGGACTTGGTTGTTGTGCTGATCACCGCGCCGGCAGCCTGCCCGAACTCAGCGTCGAAGTTAGAGGTGATGATTTTTGTTTCGCTCACTGACTCCAGCGTGGGATTGATTACGATAATTCCGAGAATCGGGTCACGGTTGTCGGTGCCGTCCAACACGAACGATGTCCCGCCGAAGTGCTGGCCATTGATGACAATTTGAATGCTGCCCTGAGGGTTTTCGCTTGAGGCGTGTTGCCAGTCTAGGCGCCTGGCGCCTGGGGTAGCGATCTGCAATTCGGTGAAATTGCGGTCGAATAAGGGTAGTTCGACCACCTCGCGGTCAGTAAAGGTGGTTGCGACATCGGCGCGGTCAGTTTTTAGCAGCGGTAGATCTTCGGCACTCACCGTGACCGACTCCGTTGGGACGCCAACCTCAAACTGCAAGTCGACCCTCGCGCCTTGATCGGCAAAGACCTGGACTTGCAGCACGGTCTTTGACTTGAAGCCGGGCGCCTCCCCGCGCACGTTGTAGTCGCCCGGCGCCAGGTGGGTCACCGTGTAGTTGCCAGATGCGTTACTCGCGGTCTGGACGACACTGCCCTTGGCCACATCAAGGATGGTTATTCTCGCGCCGGCGATGAGGGCGCCGGACTGATCCGTGGTCGTCCCGTATACATTGCCGTAGACAGCTTGAGCCAGGGCCGGATAGGCGAAGAGGATCGCTAACAACAATGATGAGGGTAATATCCGCATGAGCTTCCAACACTCGTCTGGAGTAAGGCCCGGGGAGTTTGGCGGGGAACACCCGAACCTACCTCGGTGGCCGCCCCTAGTCAAATGGTTATACTTCTCCAAAAGGACTGAGGACACTGTCAGCCGGTTGGAAGGCCAGGTGGAATGAAGGCATAGCTCTGACTTTTACTCTAGAACCCTGGCCACACCGCGCTCCCAGAGCCTAGGAGGAGTGCACCGACGCTGGCCGCACCCGCAGTCTTCAAGAATTTCTCGGCGACTGAAAGAGATTGCTAATCACGCAGCGATCGACAAGATTACTTCGGTAGTCGGTACCCGAAGGTTTGACGAGCCGAGTGAATTGGGGCAGCTTCGATTAGCTAGCGATCACGTTCAACCGCGGCGGAGGAGCTTCGCCTCTGCGGCGACGCTGCAAGGTCTCCAGCAGATCCAGGGGCCTTGCTGAGACTTCGCTCGGCGAAATCGAGATCGAAGAGTCTCGCGCAATGGAACCCTTCTGGGACCTGGCCTTTACACGTGACAACCCTGATCTCGTCTAACTGCTCAAAGGGCGGTAGAGAGTGCGAGTCTGAGGGGAGGCCGGAACGCTCAAGAGAGCTGCCATTACTGTGTACTTCAGCATGACGTCCCTGCCACGATGCTGCTCATCGCCGAGGCACATGTCAAGAACAGCAATTACGTTGGGTGCCAAAAACAGACTGTCTGAGGCCAGCAGTTATTCAAATATCGCCGTTTCACCAAAAACCCCCTCAACCTCGACCGCGACCAAAAGGCTTTTGGTGTAAACGCTGATTACGACACCTTGCGGTTTGAAACACGGGAACCACCAAGGACGCTAAGACGCACGAAAGAAGGCGGATACGTGCGACGGTGGCCTACCGTAATCTGTCGATGACGCGCTTGCTCCCTTACGCTTGATCACTGCGAATCGATAAGGGGAGTGCAATGTCATTCAAGACTTGGCTTCGCGTCGGTGTGACCGGAGTTCTGTCGCTGGCGCTGTCTACAACCATCGCCGTGGCCCAGGGGCAGGGGCACGGCCATGGCCACGACAAACACGACCGCGACGATGGCGATAACCGCGGCCATGGACGCGCAGGCGGCCCTGACCATGACCGCTATTCCGATCATGACCGCGATCAGATACGCGGCTGGTACCGTACTCATTACTCAAATCTCCCGCCGGGCTTGGCCAAACGCGATCGTCTTCCTCCCGGATTGGAGCGCCAATTAGTGGCTCGTGGAACTCTGCCGCCGGGTCTTCAAAAGAAGATGCAGCCGTGCCCGTCAGAACTGGAAAGGATGCTTCCACCTCCGCCTCCGAATTACGCGCACGTCGTGATCGGTGGCAATTTGGTTCTGCTGAATCGGGTGAGCTTCCAGATCGCAGATGTTTTCCACTTAGAGGTCCACTAGGCAAGAAGGCAGCACTAGCCTCCAAAAAGGAGACGGTTCATGAAAGCGCTTCTGGCATTACTCTTGGCGTATGCTTTTCTGCTTCCAGCCTTTGCTGATAACCAGAAGGAACAAGGGCGTGTGAAAGACTCTGGGGATATCCTGAAAGAAATCCTCAATATTCCCGACGACATTCCTCAGGATCTGCTCGACAAAGCCGAGTGCCTGGTCATTTTGCCCTCAGTCAAGAAGGGCGCGTTCGGAATCGGTGGCAGCTTCGGCCGCGGTGTCATGATCTGCCGCAGCGGACAGCACTATACCGGCCTCTGGGGACCGCCCGCCATGTATGCGCTTGAAGGCGTTAACATCGGCTTCCAGTTGGGGGGAGAAGCCACCGATTTCATCTTGTTGGTGATGAATCCCAAAGGAGCGCACTCGCTGCTCAGCAGTAAAGTCAAGCTTGGTGCGAATGCCTCTGCTGCCGCCGGTCCCAAGGGACGCTCCGGCGAAGCCGCCACCGACGTCGTCATGAACGCTGAGATTCTCTCCTATTCCCGCGCCAAAGGATTGTTCGCCGGCATCTCGCTCGAAGGTTCTACCTTGCGCTCCGACGGTGGCGCCAACGAAAAGCTGTACGGCCAAAAGCTGAGTGCGAAAGACATCATTGGAATGGGCAAGGTGAAGACTCCCGCCTGTGCTCAGGAGTTGGTAGGTCTTCTCGACAAGAAAAGCCCCAAGAACCACTCCGACCCGAAATCACTGCAGTAATTTTCGTGTGCCCGGGGCGGACACCTGGAGTCCTGCTCGCGCCAGCGCCGACATTTCATCGCAGTTTGTACTGTTCTTGGCGCAACACAACTGGGCACGAATTGACATTCCGGCAAACTCCGATCGCCTTGAATAACGTCGGATCTAGCGCACCCTCAGTTGCAGCCCGTGAACGCCAGCGTTGCTGCGGTCACGCCCACGCCCGTGGTCACCGTGAGGGGTGTGCTGCTGCTGGTCTGGTTGGTTTGCAGACTTGAGGGACTGCAGTCGCTTTGGGCTGCCGAGCCCGGCACGAATGCTTCCGCTTCGAGCGTGTAATTCACCGTGCCCGTGACCGGAGGAGCAGGCAATTGATTTCCCGAATTGCTGAACGCCCCGACGCTGGGATTGGCAGCAGGGACAGAAAGCGTGTAGGCCACGCAATCCGTTTTCGCGGGACAACTCATACCGGACGTCGTCATCAAGGTCGCGCTCGAGGCCGATTGCGCAGCCAGCGGAACCGTGATCAGCAGGTTGCCGCCGTTCACCATGATGCTCTGCAACGCCGACAACGTGACATCCGCCGAAGTTCCGGCGCTGCCCGTGCTGGTAGTGATCGTCCCCATGATGGAAGCCGGTGCGAGAGCCGCCGTCAAGGGCACCTTCCCCAGCCCGGCACTGGACTGCACCCCCGTAATCACGGTCGCCGCATAGGCCGCGCCCGCTCCGTTGATGGCCGTTACCACGATGTCATAGGTTCCGCTGGCCACAGGGCAAAACGAAAATGCCCCGTTCGCGTCGGCCACCGTCTCCATGATGACGCGATCCACGCCATTGCCATCGTTTTGTTCCAGGGCGACCACAGTGTTTCCGCCCACGATGGGGGATTGTGTCCCAGCGTCAATTACGGTTCCGCTGATCGCGGACTGCTGTGCGACTTCACCCGCATGCAACACGGGCTTTAACCGGAACTTCCCGTTTCCTTCGCGCACGATGGATCTGCAGGCGTTGAAATCGAGATTGAGATCCTTGCTCTCTCCCGCCGCTACCACAAACTTGCTCCCCGCTATCTGTCCCGCAGGAATCTTGATGCCTGTTTTCGACTCGGACGAGAGTAGCAGCGGACGCGGATTCAAGGGATCGCTGGCCAGCACCACGCAGTTTGCGGCACTTCCGCACTGGTTTCCGCTCACCGTCGCGCTATTGTCGGCCAGGAGGATGCGAATCTGCTGATACGTACCGGGCTGAATCTCGCTCGAGCCCAGCATCTTGAGAAAGCACTGAGTGGCCGCTCCAAGGAGGTCTACCTGCACCGGACTGCCGGCCAGGCCCGGAGCCAGATCGACCCAGCCGGAGTCGGTATCCGACGCGCTCGCGCTCTGGTGAATGCGCACGTCGGTGACGGTGACATAAACGTGGCTGAATGACCCTTGCGGCGCGGAACAGGTCGCGGGATCGCTGAGGCTGACTTGCACTGTGGCCATTTGCATGGAGTTGCTACTGCTGCTGCCACAACTTAGTAGGAAGGTCGCCGCAGCGACCAAGAACAACAGAACAAGGAAAGAAATGAGGCGATGCATGGCCTAGGCTCCTCCTGGGTAAGTGCCCTTCGGCTCAGGATCCACCTTGTACGGCAGGCAAGGAAACCGCTGGGAGGCGGCGCGGGCACAGCCATTCCTTGGATCTGTGCAGCATTTCACGTGCCTTTCGCTCACTTTCCTAACTGGCACTTTGCTCAAAGGTTTGCGGGTGCTGCAATGGCTTGCACGCGGGAGCAACGGCAGCTATGCGGCACCAATTTACCCGAAGATGCGGGTTCAAAAACTTGACCAGGCAAGAAAGCGGTCGAACGAGCGATTGTCCATTGTGACCAACGTGAGGTGATCTTCGCGAAAACGGATCCTGCATCCGCAGGACATCGTTACAAGGGACCCGATTATCTCTTTATTGAGCGTCTCAAGATGTTGCACGGCTATTTTTTGTCCGTTTTCGGGTCAGTTGGGAACTTGAACGCGCCCCCGCGTGCAGAGACAATTAGAAAAAGCTCGAGGCACCCGCGCGCGCGCCGGTGTGGCAACGACGTCACGCAACAAGAATCTTTCACTGAAAAGCAAACTCTCCCGAGATCTCGTTATATCTGGTAAGGCCGATGACGCTCTTCGCGGGCGCAATCTCGGCGAACAATCTCAACTACAGCAGGAGAATTCCATCATGCATGCTCACAGGTTTCGTGTAATTTCCGCTCTTATGTCCTTCGCCGTTGCCTTGTCGACCGTTTGTGTGGCTCAGACCCAAGGCGTCCCGGACCCGAATGCGCCTGCTGTCGGACACAATAGGTCGCCACGTGGCAGAGTCATGTCGCCCGCATCGAGTGTTGCCCATCCGGGTGACAGAGGAGTCCGTGCGCACACCCACTTGCAGGTTTTCATGCCCGAAGATGCGGTTCCGCTCGCTGGACCTCCCTTCGCTGGTCTGGGATTTGAGACTCCGGCATCGCTCGCATGTGTGTACTCCCTCGTGCCCAAGACATCTTCATGCAATCCGAACGTGGTTACCGCGAATCCCACCGGGGGATTCGGGGCGATAGCCGTGGTCGTTGCATTTCACGATCCGACAGCATTGGCGGACTTGCAGACCTTTTCTACTCAGTTTGGGTTGAAAGCTCCCAACCTAACTGTGGTTTTCGCAACCGGCACCAAGCCTGCGCAGGATCCTAGCGGAGGCTGGGAACTGGAAGCATCTCTCGATCTGGAGTGGGCACACGCCATGGCTCCCGACGCCAAGCTCTTTCTGGTGGAGGCCAGGTCCAACAGCTTGAATGACCTGCTGGCCGCTGAGTCTGTGGCCGGCAATCGAGTGGCAAGTGCCGGGGGCGGGGAGGTTACTAACAGCTGGGGCAGCGACGAATTCGCTGGCGAAACTTCATTCGACTCGGTGTTTACGACTCCCGGAGTCGTCTATTTCGCCTCCTCTGGCGATCAGCCTGGCGTAGAGTATCCGGCCGCTTCTCCCAACGTGGTGGCTGCGGGCGGCACGACAACGGCCCGCAATCCTTCCACTGCAAACTTCTTGTCGGAGCGGCCATGGGACCTGGGCGGCGGTGGTTTTAGCGCTTTTGAACCACGCCCTATCTATCAAGACGTCATCCAAACGATCGTGGGAAGTAGGCGTGGAGTTCCAGACTTGTCGTTCGACTCCAATCCGGTTACCGGCGCGTGGGTGTTCGACTCTACGCCGGTGCAGGGCGCGGGCAGCGGATGGTTCATCGTGGGAGGAACGAGTCTCGCCTCGCCCGCACTTGCAGGCATTGTGAACGCAGCCGGAAGCAGGCTCGGCTCCAGCCAGGCAGAGTTGAACCTCATCTACAACAATTTGGCGATTACCACGGATTTCAATGACATCAAAACCGACTTTTGTGGCCCTACGGCTGGATTCTTGGGGAAGTTAGGGTGGGACCCCTGCACCGGAATCGGGAGCGTCAAGGGCAAGATCGGGAAATAGGTAAGAACAACGGTTCCTCGACGTTCAATGGAATGATAGTTGGCGCGATGGGGCGGGTGAACCATCGCGCCAGATCGGAAACAAAGTTATGTGGATGAGATTATGTGCCCTGCGTAAAAAGCTGATGCTGGCCCACCTCAGTCACTCGGTACACTGCAAGTGCGGGTGGCACCTACGAGGCTGCGGAGCTGGGTCATCCGACGCCAAGGCTTCGTAGCGGAGGGTTCCAGCGTGAACGGGCAGACAAGCTCCTATCCGTGAATGAGTGAGATGGGGATGTTTCGCCAACCACGCTTACCCAACTGCGATCACAGTTGTGAGACTTCGCGTTGCGAGATTCTGAGTCGACTGTCGGCGTACCGCATCGAAGTAGTACGGCGGTTCAGACAACAGCTGAAGAGATGACTCGGTTGTTCGATGTTCTGGAACTGCCGGATGACCACTGTAGGGTGAGTATGGCGAGCGCAACCACAAAAGAGATCCTAGGCTCCGTGGCGTACGCGTCGACTGCGGACTTCGAGCGGATTTTCACCGAGGACATGAGTGCTCTCTATCTCCTCTCGCTTCTCTTGACCGGGGACCGAAATAAGGCGGAAGAGTGTTTTGTCGCTGGCATCGGAGAATCCACAAGAGGAAAGCGCGTATTCAAGGAGTGGGCGCGCTCCTGGGCTCGACGCACGATGATTCAGAGTGCGATCCGGCTTATTGCGCCGCGGCACGGCACCGGGAGAACGACGCGAAATCCTGTTTCACCTCGAGGCTTGAATTACGTGCCTTTGGCGTTGGAGGCGGAGGTATCTGCGATCCTCGAGCTCGCACCGCTTGAGCGTTTCGTTTTCGTTATGTCAGTTCTCGAACGCTATTCGGAGCACGATTGTTCCATTCTTCTTGGTTGCTCGCGAAGAGATGTAGCTGCAGCCCTGGCTCGAGCATTGCAGCAATTGGGAAGGTCGATGAACTCTACCAAGAATAATGAGGCAGCCTCCGACTCGGAGGATTTTTCAGGCCCCGAAAGCTCCAGACTGGTCATCGAAATGACGATTGCTCGATATTTCGCAACGCCGGGCCGGGTCACGACCCCTTCCCCATAAACGTCCTTTCTATTTCTCGCGGCGTCACCTGTCCCTTGGAAGCAGAGAAGAATACCTCCCCTCCTGGCGTGTCCAAACGCCCCTTTCTCTCAACAAGCGCGGATGGGCAACAAGGCATGGCGATATCCCTCTCAAGCTACTCTGTCGACTAGCGACCCTATTGCAAACACTCAGGCAGTGCTCATCTCAGCGAGTTTCCCTTCTCGTAAGGCTTTGAATGTCACGCATCGGCGGCTGGCCGAAGGAGCGGCTGTATCCGCGATTGAGGCGTCGAGCCCATCGAGCAGCATTCGCCCTCGCGCTGCCTGCAGCCGCAGTTGCTTTTGATACTGAAGAGGGCTCGGGGACTACAATGCCTCACGAAATACGTGCGGGCCCCAGGAGGAACTATTGACCTCTACGACCGCCCTGGCAACTCAGACTTCTCCCACATCGGCCGACCCAGTGGCGTGGATCGTGGCGCTCCTGGCAACGATCATTGCAGCTGTACTGATTTTGAGCATTCCGCCACTCGCCCATCCCTGGCCGCAGAACTACGATCCGACCGGACGCTGGTGGCTGTCGGCGCTGCTGGCCGCGTTGCCGGTGGTCGTGTTGCTTGGATCGCTGGCGCTGCTGCACATGAAGGCTCATTATTCCGCACTGCTCGGTCTGGGTACATCGCTCAGCTGCTCGATCTGGATTTTCGGTATGCCCGCCAGCCTGGCCGCCAAGACGGTTGTATTAGGCGCAGGCTACGGCTTGCTGCCGATCGGTTGGATCATCCTGAACGTCATCTTCATGTATCAGCTCACCTGCGAGGCGGGATTGTTCAAGGTGTTGCAGGAGAGCCTGACGGGGATCACCCAAGACCGGCGCCTGCAGTTGCTGCTCATCGCTTTCAGCTTCGGCGCGTTCTTTGAAGGCGCGGCCGGCTTTGGCACTCCGGTAGCGGTGACTGCAGCTGTGCTGATCGGTTTGGGGTTCAAGCCGCTCCAGGCGTCGGGGCTGTCACTGATCGCGAACACTGCGCCGGTGGCGTACGGCGCGATTGGAACTCCACTGATCGCGCTGCAGGGAGTCACTGGATTGGATCTTCTGCAATTGAGCGCGCAAGCGGGACGTATCCTGCCGTTCTTCTCGGTTCTGGTGCCGTTCTGGCTGGTGTGGGCATTTGCCGGCTTTGCAGGAATGATCGAAGTTTGGCCGGCAATTTTAGTGGCAGGCGTATTTTTCGCCATCCCACAATTTCTCATATCGAACTTCCACGGGCCGTGGCTGGTGGACGTGGTCGCGGCCGTGGTCTCCATGGCGGCTTTAATTGGATTTCTGTTGAAGTGGCGTCCCAAGCGCATCTGGGGCTTCGAGCACGAGGGTGAACGCGCGGCGCGCGGTACCCACGGGCACAGCCGGGCGCTCGTGGCAAAAGCCTGGATACCCTGGCTCGTTTTGAGCGTTTTAGTTTTCGCGTGGGGGTTGCCAACCGTGAAGACTGCGCTCGACAAGCTATCGGCGCCTAAGCTTCCAGTCGCGGGATTGCATCTGATGATACTGCGCGTGCCGCCAGTGGTGCGCAAGCCGACGCCGGAAGCCGCCGTGTATGCGCTGAACTGGCTGACCGCTACCGGGTCGGGCATTGTGGTTGCCGCGATGATCTCGGGCCTGATCATGGGCTTCACGCCATGGAGGATGGCGCAGGTGTATTGGAAGACGATCGTGCGGGTGCGCCTCTCGTTGCTCACGATCGCGGCCATGCTCTCCATTGGCTACCTCACGCGTTATTCGGGGCTGGACGCCGCCATGGGCCTTGCCTTTGCTCGCACGGGCGTGCTCTATCCGTTTTTTGGCACCATGCTCGGCTGGTTGGGGGTAGCGCTGACCGGCTCGGATACGTCGTCGAATGTGCTCTTTGGGAGCCTGCAAAGAATTTCAGCCGAACAAATCGGAGTGCCCTCCACCCTGATGGCGGCCGCGAACAGTTGTGGCGGCGTGATGGGCAAGATGATTGATGCGCAGAGTATCGTCGTGGCTAGCACCGCAACCGAGTGGTACGGACACGAAGGAGAAATCTTGCGTTACGTGTTCTTCCACAGCGTTGCGCTGGCGACTCTGGTGGGAATCATGGTGACGCTGCAGGCCTATGTGTTTCCGTTCACCCGTTTGGCGATACGCTAGGCTCGGGCAAATGTACGTACAAAGTATTTCACGGATTCCTGCCGCACACCCACAATGCATTCTCGAACGATCTGTCTGATGGCCAATGAGTGTAATCGCGTGATTTCAATAGTTGACCAGGATCAGCCAGAAACCCTGAGCCGGAGAAATCTGTCGATCAAAGCGAAACGGCCCATTCGCTCCCAAGCTTCGGGCTAGCAAATGGGCCTCGTTGCATTGCACTACCTGCAAGGATTCTTCGGCAGCACCTGGTGATAGTTGCCGAAGTAAAGCGCAGATCCCGGATTGCTCAACGTCCCGGTCTCGAACGGATAGCCAAAGATCGTGCTGAATTCGCTGGCGGAACTTCCCCCGAAATTATTAGTCGTTCCCGGGATCGAACCACCACCTAACTGCCACCAGCACTGCTCGTCAATATTGGTTGTGCTGTAAATGGGGTAGAAGAGTGCCCCCGGCGGCGGATTGACACAGCCGTTCCCTGTCAAGACATCGCAAACCGACGAATCTTCGATAGCTGCGATATCAGCCTCGAAAGCAACCCTACTGAAACTCCTCAGATCGTCGTCCCCACCGCGTCTGCTGGGACGGAACTTCGGGCTGGTGAAGCGGATGGGACTGGGCAAGGCAGAGAAACCGTAGGGGTCGGGACCGGTGCCGGCCCAGGCATTGCGATAGGGTATGCCGTCGAAGTCCACGTCGGAATCAAGACAACCTCCCAGCGCCCGCAACGACCCGAAGAACAGCGAGCTTGTCGTATCGACGCAGAAAAAGTCGTCCGCTTCGTGGTTGCCCTGCAAATCGATTTCAGTTTCGACGGGACTCTTCAGGCAGGCGCCCAGCCCAGGGGCAATCGAATTGTCTTGCGCGTCGCAATAGTTGAAGTGCCCGATCTCGTCCGAGAACGCGACGTTGAAGGTGTGCGCAGCCCAGGTCACGTTCGTCGTCTCGCTCGAAGTCGAATACATCGGGTGATAAGCATACGGGTGCGACTTGCAGGTGGTGGCTGTTGGATCAAACACAATTTGCGCAAAGCCGTTGGCGACGCTGGCCGTCATGAACCCGGTCTGGCCTGTTGTCATGTCCTTTACAGTAGTACGCAGGCCTTGTGGCGTGTCGCGGATGGTGACGATTAGCGAATCGCCTGGGTTCATCAAGAAGGTCTCCCCGGGGATAACGGAGAACTTAGCGGGATCGTTGTTTTGAGGATCCGCGGGCGCTTGCGATTTACCATCCAGCGTGAGAAGCGCGAATACCGTAGTCTCCAGTCCCACCTTGTTCTGACAGTCCACGTTATTGGCGACGGGCCCAGTCGGTCCCAGCGACTGCACGCTATAGCTGTTGATGTGCAGGGCTGCTGCGTATTGCGTCTGGGTATATCCGCTCACCCAACCCGGCGGGTAGAACTGCAATTCAAGGAACGCCGATCCTGGATGGTGACCGACATACTTCTTCGACTTGGGATCTCCGCTGGCAAAGATGTTGCCGTCGAAATCGGGGGTGCAGCGGTGCGTGTACTCCGGATACGATTCGCTGTCGCACAATGCCATGCCGAACCAGAACGCAGGATGCAATTGGAAGTTCCAGACCGTCGGTCCACCCGTGCCGGCGGGATTGGCGTCAGTCGGGAAGGTGGGCGGATCCGTGGGTAGAACCAGCCGGTAGACGTTGTAGTTCCCGGAGCCGGGGACGTTCGAGTAGAACAAGACGGCTGGCTCGTCGTGCCCAATGTATCGACCCTTGTAGTCCGGATCGTAGCTGCGATTGTATTGACGTTCTGTGCACAGGGAGAAAGGCTCCTCGCAACCGGAAAGGCTCACTTTCGATTGACCGAGGGCAAGAGTTCCTGCCAGAAAGACCAGGAACAATGTCGCCGGGATCCATTTCGTTGTCCGCATGTAGAGACCTCCAGAAGGTTGATGTGGTGGACGACCGCAGGCCGAAGACGCACGAGCACAGAGAGAGGATGCGTGTGGCAACCTCAAAAGGGGAATCCTGGGATGACAGCCGTCAGACGAACTTGTCGTACAGGGGGGAACCTGCTGGCGAAGCTCCCGCTGGCCTTTTCGGAGCGCCTCCTGTAGCCCAGCGTCTGTGAGTGTCGGCCAGAAATTATGGAGCGGGCACAAACCTGGCGAACAACTCAACAAGAGCTTGTACTGCTGACTTTTGAGGCTGTCAAGTGGGATGGCGCGCTCGATGCTGCGCAAATTACATGGACTAGAGCGAGTCTGCGTAGTCGGATGGTTCTTTAGCGATTCTGCTTCCGCCGCTGGAAAGGTTTGCAGCATGGTTTCACCGCGCAAATCACGTACATCTGCGCGTTGGGGTAAGCATTTGCGTTAGTTGCACGAGTATCCCTTCTGCTACATTCCAAAGACATCGACGATCACCGCCGCCCGTCGCCCCCGCAGTCTTCAAGAATTTCTTGGCGACTTAAAGAGATTGCTAATCACAGAGCGATCGACAAGATTACTTCGAGTAGTCGGTACGCGAAGGTTTGACGAGCCGAGTGAATTGGGGCAGCTCGATTTAATTAACGTTGACGTTCAACCGGGGCGGAAGGGCCTCGCCTCTCCGCCGACGCTGTAAGGTCTCCAGCCGATCCAGGGCCTTGCTGAGATTTCGCTCGGCTGCAGCTTCGTAACGGATCATTCTGTCCACCGCTTCGCGATTTAGGAATGGACTGTCGTTCACACGTAACCTTGAGCTTGTCAGATAGAGGCACAGGATCGGGGAGATCGACCCGGGCACGAAAGCCTTCCTTTGCGAACTTGTTCACCGCAGCTACGGTGCTACCCCGGCAAGCGAGTCCATCCCGGTTGAGGTAATCATTAGCGAGGGCCACGGCATACTGGGACTCCAAATATCGCACAGAGAAACTTGTATGCCAGGCGTCCGGACTTCCAGAAGGCCATGGTTCACACAGCGATCATCGGACTCGCGCCGGACCGACCCCCCATATTCTCCCTTCCTCGGCGGGGTCGAGCCAAGGAAGTCTCCAACGAAGTTCTCTGACTTATATCGTGTGCCGATATATGTGACGAAACGCCGTCCCTGTTCAGACCCGCCACCAGGTTACTTGTACCTGAAATTCTGAGGAGTCCCCAAGCAGCACCGGGGGCCTACGCGTTACGAAACAAGAAAAACACAACTCCGAACGCAATAATCGCCAATGCCCAAAATGCTGGCGAATGCAGTACGTAGACCTGCGCACCTGTGACAGCGATTAAACCCGTCGCTCCTTGTTCCTTAACGAGAGCGACAACCTTCCAGTGCAGCCAGGTGAGGAAGCAAAGGTAGACTATTGCCGAAGCGAGCAGTCCGGCCAAAACTGGTTTTTGAAATGGCACGTGTGCCTCCGTAGTCCGGCCGTCAATATTACTCCGTACTACCGTAGATGCTCGACAGCTTTGTTTGGACATCGCAATGAAGGCAGTGAGCAAGGCGGGCACTGTTTTTGTGGTCCTGGTACATCTCGAGTTCGCCTGCCCCGTGCTCTCCACCCAGGTCTGGATACCAGATCTTACCAGTGACTCTGACCCTGCACGCGAATCCAGGACCGCATTGCCACGAAACACATATATCGCCTTACGATATACATTGAAAGAAGCTCAGCCCACCACGGATTCGCTTTGGTTGTCCGTGGCCTTGATTTGCTCCCCGGCGCTGGCGGTCAGATCGAGAGCGCCTGCTCAGAAAGGCGAGGTGCGTAGCGACCGACAAGTTCCCTTCCGTCCCTTTCTGGGCCAACCGGAGAGTCGGATATGTCCTGTTACGGGGTAGCCGCTTTTCATTGCGCGTGCTGCACGCCACCAGCGGGGCGGTGATCCCTGCCAAATGGGTGCGGGGTTAGCCGAGCCCGCCGCGCCTCCCACATTTATTTCTTCCCTCCTGCTTCATCTCCCGGGATGCTATTTCTCGAGCAAGTTGATCGGCAGCAGGCGGAGCAGAGCCGTTCGCTGTGCACTCTGCTCGTTTAAAGAGACTCCAGCTCTGTCGTGGCCGGGGTTGAATTGAGACGTGTTCAACCGGCAACTCGAACGGGAACAGGTGGACGTCGTCAAATTGGTTTACTATCGACACGGTCAGCGGCATCGACTTCCATTCGTTGCAGCGAGTGGGCACCGAGGAGAAGCACTCCGCGAGCACCAGGCCTTACATCACGTCGCCATGGCGGAGTATCCCTTCCGTACCACTCGATGATTGAGGACCTCACTCCGGTGGAATAGGCAGCCATCCAACATGCGATAAAGTTGCTGCGTGGAATTTCCGACTGCGGGATCATCGAGAACGTAGGCGTTGAACTCCCACTCTGGACTCGACAGCTCAAATCCCTGAAGAACTATCTTGGGGGCCAACCCAACCATGCGGACGTGGATCAGGAAAGCAGAGGCCCCCGTCCAGGTGCGCACACAGCTCGCTGCCACACAATGAGTCACTCTGATCCACTCGCACTCGAACGGAGCGAGGTCAGCACCTGCGGCACGCATTCGCTCTACGGCTCTGCTGTATTGCGATTTCCGCGAGTTCGTCAGTATCCACCTACTTCTGGGCATAGTTTTCGGTCTCCACTTTAAAAATATGCACTGCCTGCACACACTACATGAGCCGCCGATTCCTTGGCATCTCGGGCGGTTCACAGTCTGGGCATTCGGGGAACGTCGCTGGCGTTGTCGTCACTCCATATTGCCGCTTCAAGTCATGCACGCGCCGGCTAACTTGCCGAGTCAGCTCGATTACCATGCCGCCAGCAGTCCTGGACCGGGGTAGGTTCAGCCGCGAAAGGAGAAGCCCAATCTCCACCGCGTTATATTCCTTAATCTCCCCGCTCGCGCTGAGCACCGCATTGACAAACTCTGTGAGTTCCTTCACAGGAACTCGCGGTTCTTTTCTTTCGTGCACGAGCGCCAGCACGGTGACGATGATCGCGGAGTCCGGGAGCGTACTCCAGCTTGCGCGGACGTCTTCCTCCTGTGCTGAAAGGAGCGAGATGACCCCAGCTGTGAGGTTAGAATCGCCCACGACTGACGCACCCAGGGAGCGAGCGATTTCTCTGACGCCCGTGGTAAACCCTGGCAGGTCGAATTTGGATTTTTGCACCGCCTGAAAGTTCTTAGCGCGATATTGCAAAAGTTGGGGCTGAAACACCGCAGAGAGTCTATTCTCTTCCTCGACGTCGAAAAACGCAGCGTTCTGCGCTGGGTACAGCGATACCCTTAGCACTCCCTCCCGCAGCTCCGAGTCCAAGTCATCGTCATCGCAATACAGTGCCTTGACGCAATGGGGGTCAAAAAAAACGCCGGCCCTCGGGACGCGGGCACCGCTACTGCTTCCGGCTCGAAGGTATCCGCGAAGTTGGCGAGCGATCTGGGACTGCTCCATGAGAATCGTTGGCCGCAGGTGCATCGGTAGGCCGAGAAAGCCCCCGGGGGTGAGCTCGGTCAGCAGCAGCCCGCGCCGACAGAAGCATCTCAGAACCCGGAGAAAGCGATGGGCGTCCGCCCACGATGGCCCGGTCACGACTAGGGTGGGCAGCGCGGATAAGGCGTCCGGGAACCAGGAACTGAGCGCCCAGTAAGGAGTCTGGCGCAGTTCGCGATCGGGAAGCCCAGTGTACTTACTCGCCGCTTCGAGGATTTTCTCGAAAAGGCGTCCGGTCGAACCGTATCCAGCTGTCCCCCCAGGAAAGCGAACTGCATCCAGGACACTGGAGCCGAGCGCCATAGGCTCGTAAATCCGGTTGCCAAATTCAAATCGCTCCGCCAGTCGGGGCCGGTTGTTGCGCCAGATGAGCAGTTTGGACTCGCCCTTGACGCGCACGAATTCGAGCTTGGTCCCGTCGGCGAGACACTCAGCGGTGGTCGGTGTGACAAGATTGGGTACGGAATTCCCGCGGTCGGGGTTCTGGCGGCTTGGGCGCATTGTCCCCTCTCTCCAGACGTGGGCAGATCAGGGCACAAGAAAACCGTGATTTCGACGCCGTCTGAATTGATTGGGACTACGTTGACGCCAGTTCCGAGGAAGATTTAGCCAAGCCCGAAGGTCGATTCTTACGATTAAATCATTTTAGCACTCGTGTCAAAGTGGATGTAGCTGATGACGACTCACGTCGAGTCAATTTGCCAGAATTACACGGGGCTTCTGCACGTGTCTATTCGCACGCACAGCGGGCTATCCGCTCCGTGGTGCAATCGGACCTCATTCATCATGCTCCGCCTGTGCACACAGGTGCAGGCTGTAGACGACGCACGCTCGCACTATTCCGGGCATGCTTTGTGCACCGTTTGATGCGACTGCGACGCCCTTTTAGGTGGCATTGGGAATCGGGTGCCACGAGGGAGATCCCCTTGCTTTCAGACTTTGGCGATAATGAGTCGAATCGCTCGAAGGCCTGCCCAAAAGTGCTATCGCCGACGGACACGCCCCTAGCACCGGGATTCATGCGACCACTACGCAGAACTCTCGCGCCACGCCAAGTGGACTCAGGCGAGTCTGTTTCGTGGCACACCGCCTTTTCGACGGCACTTTCGAGAAGGTCAGTTCAGGCCACTGCGTTTGGCGAAATACCCGTACGGAGCACGCGGCAGGTTTCCGAAAGCACGCGCAGTTTCTGGCGAGTAATTTCGAGCGGAACGTGGCCGAAGCCACACTCACTGGTGAGCAGGACGCGCTCCGCAGAAAAATATTCGAGCGCGGGTTGCATGCGTTGCCGGATAACTTCCGGCGTTTCAATCACGTCACTCCGCTGATCGATAACACCGAGAGAGAGCTCGCCTTTGAAGTCCCAAAGTCTCCACAAGTCCATGAGGTTGTAGCCGAGCGTGCAATGCTCGAGCAGCACTTCATCGATGTGAGCGATGCGAAACCCAGCCACGAGATCAGTATACTTGGTGAAATAAATGCGCTTGCGCCGCGGATTGCCGCCGCAGACATGAAGTGCGACACGGACACGCGGGAGTGAGTCGATAAGCTCGTTGAGGATTGCGGCGGACCAGCAGATGTCTTCGGGAGACTCCGTCCACATTGGCTCGTCGAATTGAATGTAGTCACATCCGGCGGCGATGACTTCGCGCAGTTCATCGGCGAGAACCTTCGCGTAGGCGCGGCAAAGCGTCTGTTCGTCCGGATAAAGATCAGGTCGCTGGTTGACGCTGAAGCGCGTGAGAACGTGCGGACCAGTGACGGTTTGCTTCACGCGGCAGCTGGCAGGCGCGGCTTCACGCGCCAGCTTCCAGTTGCGAGCGAGTTCGAAACGCGGATTGTTGATTTCGCCGACAACCCGTGCGCACTCGATGGCAAAGCCCGCAGTGCCAAAACTCTGCTTGACCATGCTCTCGAAAGTTATTCCATCGAGACGCTTTTGATAAAAGTAGTACATGTTTTCCCGATAGCCCTCACCATCACTGATGACGTCGAGGCCGAGATCTGCCTGATCGCGCGCGGCCCATCGGATTAGGGCGTCGATCTCAGAGCGAGAGAGCGTCGGCTTCTTCATCGTGTCCTCGACGCTGGTATTGCGCGGATAGCTGCCGATAACGGTGCTGGTAAATGGATTCATTGTCAAACGCTCAGACAGGGGGCAGACCCACAGCCGCGCGTGCTTCGTTAATGTGAGCCCGGACACCCTGTTCGAGGGGGCGCGGAACGAAATCAATCTCGCGAATCAGGCGCGTGCCGTCCTCATTTTCGATGAGAGGAGTACCATCCCGGCCGCTGTCGAAATCAATTTGCGCATCGGGAAGCCACTTCTTCACGATCGCGGCCAGTTCCGCAGCGGTGACGCACTGACCGCCGCTATTGTACGCAAAGTGCGCCACCTTCGGCTTGAGCGCCAAACGCACGAGCTGCTCGGCGCAGTCATCTTTGTAAATCCACGTGTCGCGTGTCAGCGGACCAAATGGAAGCGTGACAGGTTGACCGACAGCGGGCTTGGATGCAAAATGCTCGGCCCACATCACAGCACTGCGTTTGCGGCCGTGACCGTAGACGACGGGTGGGCGCGTGCAGACAATGCTCGCACCAAGCCGCTCGGCATAACGCCTCCCCATGTGCTCGTTGAGGAGCTTCATGACCGCGTAGGTAAAAGTGTGAGTGGCAGGGTCGCAAAAATCATCTTCCGTGACCGGGCGGTTGCCGTAAGGCCCTTGCGACGGACCGTACACGGTCTCGCTGCTGGTGAAGACCAGCCGCACGAATTGTCGATGAACCGCCGCCTCAAACATGTTGGTCATTCCGAGTACGTTGACGCGAGTAGACAGCGAAGTATTCTCGTCCACAAGCGGTCCCATCACGTAGGCAAGATGGATCGCGTGAGAGACGTCGGGATGCTTCTGAAAGACGGCCATTACGTCACGAAAATCGCTGACGTCCATCGTCACGGCGTCGAATGCGGCAGCGCCACCGGCCGCAGCGTGCAAGTCCGCGACGGCCTCCACGTTCGGTGAATCATCGGCAGAAACGGTCGGGATACCGCGAGCCAGAAGATTGCGCACCACTCTCTGACCAATGAAGCCGAGGCCGCCAGTTACGAGAAACTTCATTCCACCTTACGCCCTTTGGTAACGATGAACTGCTGACAGATTGTCGGAATTCGCCGTCTGCCGTCGCATCCACAAAGTGCAGCCAAACGGTGTCCGGTTCTTTAGAAATCTCCCCTGAACGACGGCGCCCGCAAGACTATGGCGGAATGCTCGCGGGTTTCGCAAATTTGTCGTCCGTAATCGGAGCGCTCGGTTGCGACTGCTCAATCTGAATCGTGAAACTCGTGTTAGGACGAGCGACGGTCCAGCGGTAAGGGGTTTTCACGCCGGCTTCTTCGCGATAATCCGAGTAGTCTATTTGTAGGGGGTTGCGGCCGAGTGGCGTCTGCACATAACGCAGCATGCGCACCAACAATCCTGACTCCTGATCAAAATAGAGTTGCACGGGCGGCCAGTTATCCCGCATTCCAACCACCAGGTACGCTACGTGGCCATTGATCTGTTCCTTCGGTTGCAGGCGTAACTCTTTGAAAAGCTGCCTGCTAGTGGTGGGGAAGAGAAGCGCCGCGTCCACACTTGCACCATCCAATTCTGATGGGCCCATATCGTGAACCCCGTGGCTCGGTGTGCTCAGCCAGCCCTCTTCTCCGTTAATAGCCGTGATGCTGTCCCCCCCGGAAAAATGCACCGTGGTCACCCGCTTCGCGGGCGCTTTGGCGAGGATCTCGACCGGAAAGTGTTTCCCTCCGACAGTCAATGCCCCTTTCTGAACGCGAGTCGAAATTTTGGCCGCTGCATCGACACCGCCGATCGCTTGTAGATACCTTTGAAGGATTTCATCCGCACTGGGAAGGCCAGCAGTATTCGACCCAAGACTCAACTTCTCCTCCGAACCGATTGGAACTTCTTCCTCGTTGATCATTGGTATTGCCGCTGGCTTACGTGCGCCCCGATGACATGCGAAGCAGGTCACCTTTTGCTGGCCATCAAAGAAATCCTTATTGATAGCAAACATCATCCGCATCATCTTGCGTGCCGTCTCCTTAGTTTCCTTGTCATCCTTCTCAAACGCATTCTCCAAATGGCAGAAATCGCATTGCACCCCTAGGGAGACCGTGATGAATTGCATGGCCGGAATGAGTTGGTCGGAAGGGGCGTCTTTGAGCACCTGGATGTTCTTGTAGGCCTGGTCCGCGGTCTTCGGAACTGCGGTACCGCCCGGTGATTTGGCCAACTGAGCGTGAACCCAAACTGCATGTCCCAGAACTGTCCCAGCCACACACGCGCTAAGGAGTACTGGTTTTAAACGCATGTTGCATCCTCGATTGTCTTTAGTTCTCGACAGGAACGCTCCGCAACTCGGTCGCTTGCGGCAGATCAAGGACTGGACGGAAGCCTCGTGTCGCGAAATAGAGTACATAGATGTGGCAGAGGAGTGGAACCAGAAACGCATAGCGGATATTGCTAACATCCGAGATGTAACCCATAATCGCCGGAAATACGGCGCCGCCAATAATGGACATTACTAACAAGGAGGAGCCCAACTTGGTATGGGGCCCAAGATGCTTAAGACTCAAGGCGAAGATGGTGGGGAACATGATGGAATGAAAGAAGCCTAGCAGGACCAGTGCCCACATGGGTGCCACTCCGGTTCCAAGCAGCACGATCGCAAGGCAAGCGAGGGCGGATACTCCGAATATCGAGAGCAGCCGGGAGGCGGCGAAATGCTTCATGATGGCCGAGCCAGCGAATCTGCCAATCATGAACCCCAGCAAGTGTAGCTTCAGGTAGTTCGCGGCATGTTTCTCCGGCATCCCGGGCATGCTGTATTGCGCGAAGCGGATGATGAAGCTGGCCACCCCCACCTGAGCGCCCACGTAGAAAAACTGCGCCAGAACCCCTTTCAATAAATGCTTGTACGGCCACAACGCTCGCAAGCCCTTAGCAGCATCCGGATCCTCCTCAGGCCCATCCTCTTCGCGTACTTCGGGCAAGTGAGCAAAGAATATCAGGGCCGCTACTCCGAGGAAGAGACCGGCAATTACCAGGTAAGGCAGCTTTACGGTCGCCGCTTCTGCAATCTCGTACGCTTGCCGTTGAGCCGGAGTCATGGCGGCCAGCTGGGCTCGCGAATACTCCACTCCAGTGAGGATGAAGGCCGCGCCAATGATGGGCGTCACTACGGCCCCCACCGAATTGAACGATTGAGCAAGGTTCAAGCGCCGCTCGGAGCTCTCGGGCGGGCCGAGGATGGTCACATACGGATTCGCGGCCACTTCCAGAACTCCCTGCCCGCATGCCATAACAAATAGTGCGAACAGGAAAAAGCCGTACAGCCGTATCGACGCCGCGGGAACGAACAGCAGGGCTCCGGTGGCGCACATCAGCAGGCCCACCAGAATTCCCCTCTTGTAGCCGATCTTTTCCATCAGCCAGCCCGCCGGCAGGGCTGCGAGAAAGTAACCGCCAAAAAAAGCAGTTTGAATCAGCGAGGACCGGAAGTCCGTCAGGTGGAACGCTTTTTTCAGATGAGGAATGAGAATGTCATTTAAATTGACACCGAAGGCCCACAGAAAGAAAAGACTGGTGACCAAGATCAGTGGCACTACATAACGGCGTTCTGTGATCGGCACGGACGACTTGGTCATGTCTCTCCTGTCAAGTTAGAGCACGGTCCAGATGAACGTATCCGCCGTCTACAAATAAGTGCTGACCCGTGATGTGCCCGGCCCTAGCTGAGATCAGGAATGCAACCATGGCTGCGATCTCATCGGGAGTCGTCATTCGCCGGTCGAAAGGAATCTTGGCAACGACGCTCTTCAACTTTTCCTCTGGAAAGGGAAATCCCTCGAGCCACTGCTGGTAGAGCGGTGTCATTACCTCGGCAGGGATAACAGCGTTCACCCGAATGCTGTACTGAAGCAATTCAGCCGCCCATTCGCGAGTCATACCTAGAATGGCACCCTTGGACGCGACGTAGCCCGAGGTACCGCCCTGGCCGGTAACCGCTGTTTTCGAACTGATGTTCACGATGGCACCACGGCTATGCTTCAGGTGCGGCAGGGAATAGTGCGCCATATTGTAGTAATGCAAGAGATTGCGTTCGAGAGAGCAGACGAATGCCTCGGGACTGCCCTGTTCTAACCCGATCTTGTCATTGATGCCCGCATTGTTCACGAGCGCATCGATCCGATCGAACGTGGCAATCGCCTGCTGCACGATCGTTTTGCAATTCTCTGCCGAAGCCAGTTCCATGGCGATAAAACTGGTCTCCAGACCAAGAGCCCGAAGCTCATCCTGGAGTCGCTGACATGCCAGCGTGTCACGATCCACGGCAACCGCAATCGCTCCCTCCTGCGCGCAGGTCCGCGTGATCGCGGCGCCAATGCCCTTAGCGCCACCCGTCACGAGTACAACCTTATCCTTGAGCTGAAGGTCCATGGTGAAGCGCAGTCAAGGTCCTGGACCCGGCATTCTCTCGCGGACTACCAGAACTTAGCCGCGAAGAGTCAGGAAACCTCCGTCGATGGGGTAGTCGGACCCGGTAATGAATGACGCCTCATCGGAGCAAAGATAGAGAGCGAGCGCGGCGATCTCTTCCGGACGCCCCATTCTTCCGATCGGCTGCGAGCTCTCCAGCTTTTCAAACATCTCGTGTTCTTTGCCCGGATAGTTGCGGCGGAGATAGCCGTCCACAAAGGGCGTGTGAACCCGCGCCGGCGATATGCAGTTGCAGCGGATGTTATGGGCCAGGTAGTCCTTCGCCACCGAGTAGGTCATCGCTACCACAGCACCCTTGCTCATGGAGTATGCAAAGCGGTCCGCCAGGCCGGCCGTTCCTGCAATCGATGCCATATTCACAATTATGCCGCCGCCATTCGCCTTCATGTGGGGGACCGAAGCGCGCATGCAGTTGTAGATTCCTTTGACATTGACCGAGAAGACTCTGTCAAACTCTTCCTCCGAGGCTCCCTCCAAATTGCCTACGTGAGAGATCCCGGCATTGTTCACCAGGATGTCGATGGGGGTTTCCTCGGCGATCGTGCCGAACGTGGCATTCACGAGTGGCTGCCGCGAGACGTCGCAGGCATGAGCCTTCGCATTACCGCCAGCAGCCGAGATCTCCGAGGCCACCTCTTGTGCTGTTTTCTCATCAATATCCAGCACGCGGACACACGCTCCGCTACTGGCAAACCGCAGTGCCACCGCGCGCCCGATTCCGCTGCCCGCTCCGGTGACTACTGCGAGTTTGCCGTCGAGCCGAAATGAGTGTGAGTTCGCTTTCAGAGAATACCTCCCCATCCCGATTCAATCGGTTCTACTTGACTTGCTGCCCATTGGCGCGCTCGATCGCCGCCAGCGCGTTCTTTGCGTCGGCGTCTTCAGGCGTAAGTTGCAGGGCCGTGCGCAACTCCTTCTTTGCTTCACTGATCTTCCCCGTCCGTCCGTAGAAAAGTCCGAGATTCTTGTGCAGATGAGCACTCTGCGGACAGGCGCCGCAGAGTTGGATGGCCTCGTTCATCTGTTCGAGCGCCTGCGGCCAGTTCTGTGCGTTCGCTGCTTCCAGCGCGAAGTTCCCCAGTTCCGAGACCCGGTCGGCGATCTGCTGGTTCTTCTGCAGCACCTCGAAGCGATCCCGGTACCGCTTCGCATCGGGATCATGAATCTTGTCTAACGACCTCGCCAGGTTGTACAAGGCCTGCGAATGATTGGGGTCCGACTGAAGCGCCGCCTTCCAATGCTGAATGGCCGCACGACTGTCACCTGAATGCTCCAGATTCTGGCCTAGCAGATATTGCGCATCCGCGTTGTCGGGTTGCAACGCGACTACTCTTTCCAAAAGCTCGTTCGAGCGCTCTGGCTGATTTTCCTGCTTTGCGGTGAGAGCAAGAAAGTAGAGCGTGGCCGCAGAGTCTGACTGCAAACGAGCGGCGGTCTCTAGTTCACGGTCGGCATCCTCGTACTTGCCGGTTTCGAAATAAAAGCGACCCAAGTTGTAATGAGCTGCAGCAAGCTTGGGGTCGAGCCGCGCAGCTTCGGAGAACTCCTCAAATCCACCAGGACGGTCGAACTGGTCGACTAGAGCGATGCCAAGATTGAGATGCGCCTGGGCAGAAGCAGGTTGCAGCCTCACAGCCTTGCGAAAGCACTGAAGGGCATCATCTCCGCGGCCGGTCTTGGCCAGTAGCATGCCCAGTGCGCTATACGCATCTGCATCGTTGTCGTTGACTTGGATGGCTACGCGAAGTTGCTGCTCGGCCTCTGGCAGAGCCCCCTGTTGGGCTAGCAGCAAGCCGTAATTGACGTACGCTTTGCTGTACTTCGGATCGGTCTTGATCGCGTTCTGAAATCGCGTTGCAGCATCCGCGTTTTTTCCTTGCTGACTGTAAAGCACTCCGAGGTTACTTTGTGCTTCCGCAAACTCAGGGTCCGCCTCCAGCGCTTTTTGGAAACGGATCTCCGCCTCCGCTTGCTGTCCACCGTGCAGGGCGAGCAATCCCAGCTGATTCTGGGCGAGAGCGAGGCTGGGATCGAGTTCGACTGCTCTCAGCAGTTCCTTGCGCTCCGCGGCGATGTCCGCCAGCCTATCGAGAGCGAGAGAGAGATTGTAGTGGAGCTTGGCGTCGAGAGGGTCGCTCTGTACGGCCTTCCGATAATTCTCGGCCGCCGCCTTTGCGTTGCCAGCCATTAGAAACTGATTCGCCTGTTCGTTGAGTCTGGCGACGTCTAGGTCTCTGTCGCTGTTGGCCTTCAACGCGGCCAGCTTGGCTCTTTCTGCGCGTGCACGTTCTTTGTTCCCCGTTCCTTCTAGCCGCAAGGCAAGTTCTTTGTGAGTTTCAGGAGCAGACGGATTGATGCGCTCAGCAGCCTCTAGCTCACGGATACCAGCATCTGTTTGTCCGGTGCTGGCTAGCAGCATTCCGAGGTCGAAGCGGATGGCTGCATCTTTCAGATTCAAAACCGAAGCGCGGCGCAAGGCGTCGATCGCGACATCGGACTTGTTGAGTCCTTGGTATGCCGTGCCCAAGGCGTAGAAGCCTTGAGCATCCTTGGGTTCGCGGCGGGTGTACTCCACCAGGGTGGGGATTGCCTCCGAATATTTCCGTAACGAATTCAGTGCTCGTCCAAGAGCAATTCGGGCGATGTTCATGGTGTCGTCGAGCCGCAAGGCCTCACGAAACTCTTTGGCCGCAGCTTCTTGGTCTGTGGGCTGCCCTTTTCTCATGAAGAGCAGCCCGAGGTTGAAATGTGCTCCAGCGGAATTAGGTTCTGTTGTGACGAGATCCGCCAGCGTCGCCTGACCTTTTTCCACTTCGCCATTTTCTGCATACGCGAGTCCCAGAGCCGCTTTCAACGACCCGACCTGATCAGTGGATGGATTTTGCCGTAAAGCTTCTTCCAAGCAGTCCACTGCGGCGTGCTGCTTCCCTTCCGCGATCAACACTTCACTGAGCTTGAGCGCCCCTGGGGCAAAGCGCGGATCGATCTTCAGGGTGGAACGAAACTGCTCCTCGGCGTCGCTCAACTTCTTCTCGTCCTGAAACACACTTCCCAGAGCAAAGTGGGAGCTTACGGAATCCGGCTTCTGCTGAATTGCGGTTCGCAGCTCACGCGTGGCTTCCCTTTGATCTCCCTTGCTAATAAACGCAATCGCCAGGTTGTAGTGCGCCTCCCAGTTTGGGGCCTCCAACTTGATTGCAGCTTCGAACGCCGCGATGGCACACGAAACGCGATCTCCCTGGGCGTACAGAACTCCGAGTGTGTTGTACGCACCAGCCGTGGGGTGGTCGTGTATGGCCTCGAGCAGAGCTGTGACCTTCTCGGAAGGGTGGCTCTGCTCTAGGCACGTTTTCGGCAGGCTAGGTGGGCGAGTCGCGGGAACGGCGTTTCCCGGCGCCGCACTTTGCCCAAGCGCTGAGAATGCGCGCGCCAGTATCATCAGGACGCTCAAACGCAAGAACCAACACCTTGCAGGTCGAGCCCGTTCTGTTCTAGCCGCCAACATCTCCAGTGGCCTTCAGGGATGCAGTCCAACAATCAGTTTCACGTATCAAGGCACCCACATCACAGTTCTGCATCACCCAGGCAACATACAGAGTAGCCCCGGGAAAATGATACTGCCGATACACAGTCAACGAGTCCCCAGTTTCAGCGCTCAATAGGCTGCGGGCATACGCAGACCCTTCGAAAAACTGAGCACGCCCGCCTCACGCTCTTGTGGTCCCTTTCTTGAGTGCCGTTGTGGCTGCACTCAGAAGTAAAGCTTGAGTCCAAACTGTAGCTGTCGAGGTACGTTGGCCGCGTGCGTCACCTTGCCGAAATTTGAATTCTCAAGACTTGTGACCGGCACGGCCCACACGGGTGTGTTGGTCGTATTGAACATCTCGAACCGGAACTCCATGCGGAAGCGTTCTGTAAAAGAGAATTGTCGGAAGATGGATAGGTCCAAGTTCTTGTTCCAGTCGGAACGGAGCGAGTCCCGGCCCAGATTCCCGAATGTATTTAGAGGTGGAAGCTGGAACGAAGAAGTATTGAACCATCCGTCGGGCCCTTTGCTGCTGGGGTAAAAGCTTCCCGTTACGTTGAGTCGCTCATATCCATATCCATTACCGTAGTTGTAGTTGCCCGTATTGGCTCTATCTAGGCCCGTCCCCACGTCAAAAGGAATTCCTGAACTGAAGGAGAGGACGCCGTTCAGATTCCAGCCCCCCACCAACGCATTCACAACGCGATTGTCGGACGACCATGCGCCACCCTTGCCGAAAGGCAATGCATATACCCACGCGGCGGAAAAGATTTGTGGCAGGTCGGTGGCGGCGGGTCCCCTGTCCCCCCGCAGATCGTAGGGGTTCTGAGTAGAGCAGCCTTCCACCCCGTACCAACCCGTACAGCCTTCGTCGATACTCTTAGACCAGGTGTAGGAAATCAAGTAGGTGAGGCCGTGTTGTTGCTTGCCGTTCAACGACACCTGTAGCGCGTTGTAATTGCTATTCCCGGTGCTTCGATCATAGGCGGTCGGGCCGATGTAAGGGAAAGGCGCTCCGCAGTTGGTCGCCGTCGCGTTATTCGGGTCGTAGGGCGTGCACGCCTTATTGGCGTTTCCGCCCGCGACCATAGCCACGTTGTACGCTCCGCCGATGTCCAGTCGCCTGCCAACCGAGCCGACATAGTTGGCGGTCAGCACGGAGTTGGAAGTCACTTGCTGCTGCACGCCAACGTTCCACTGATCGGCATAAGGTCTCTTCAAATACGGATCCGCAAACCAGGTGGACTGGTTAAACGGGGTGGGGCCGGTAACAGGACTTGCGCTGCCAAGAGCAAAAGGATCTTCCGCGGTCCTGGTCGGCGCTGCACCTACCGCATTCATGTTGCTGGCTCCGAGCTGGTCGAGGCTTGGCCACGTTCCTTCGTAGTTTTGCGCGGTTTGCGTGATCGCGGCCCAGTTGTCATAGAATCTGCCGTAACCGGCACGTAGGACAGTGTTTGGAAACAACTGATAGGCAACGCCGATTCTCGGCTGGATGTTGCTCTTGTCGGTGTGATAGATCGCGGTACCGCCGAGAGGCGTCACGATCACATGCGCGGGAAGAGTTCCGCCGGGTATGCACGGCGCGGCATTGGTCTGGGCGCACGACGGGGCGTTGCGAGCCAGAATATAGGTTCCATCCCGGAAATTCATGTCTCCAACGAAGTTGTTTTGATTCTTGTTGTCCCCATAGATGCCGATCAATGTCAGATCATACCGTAAACCGAGATTCACGCTCAGCTTGCCTGTCACCTTCCACTGATCCATACCGTAAAACCCGTCTACCCAGCCACTATGTTCGGTCTCAATAACATTGCGGCGTCCCGCGCTCGTCGGGATCCCCAGAAGGAATGACGCCAGGGCATTGCCGCCAGCCAAAGTGGGATTTGATGTGTTGGCCGCTGCGAACTGAACGTTCGAGTTCAAGTACAGAGCATTCGCGTTGTTGCTCGCAAAATTCGCCCCCGCCTTGAACGTGTGACGCCCGATGGTCTTTGTAAAATCACCACCGTACTCCCAGACGTCGGACACATGGGTATTGTCGACTTGCGCGGCGCCGTGTGCGCTGGGATTGGGATTCCCTATATAGTTTTTGATTACCACATTGGGGATCATCACGACCCCGTTTCTAAAATTCCCTGCGAAGTTCGGGGAAAATCCGACCTCGGTACCGAAGGAAGGCGCGGCATTCGCGAAGTGCGAGCCCTGGTCGATATTCACACTATTGCGTCCGAAATGGAATTCTGCCAGGGTGCTGCCCGAAAACAGGTGGGTGTAGTTCGCACCTACGTTGTACCCATTGGTTACCTGCTCGTGCAGAAGCCCTATAAAACCTCCGGACCCGCTAACCGGCTGGCGGAAGCTGGTGTAGCGCGCCCAAACATTGTCGTGTTGGCTGAACTGGTGGTCGAGACGAACACCTCCTTCGTCCTGGCGCGTAATGTTCTTGGTGGTATCTAGACCATTAAACGATGAACCAGTGACGTTCGGTGCTGGGAACAGCGTCGTTGCGTAGTTGACCATGTTCTGGTCAATCATGGTGGCAGGAATTTTGTTGCAAGGCGTACCCCCGGGAGCTTGAATATTGTTCGGGGCTGGTTCGGGGTTTCCAGACGAATCGCACAGGAAAGGCTTCCCGCTAATGTCGTACGGGTTGTAGATTTGCCCCGCAATCCCCGTGAGGTCGCCGCTTAACTGCGTGGTAGTTGGCGTGATGTACTGATTCGAGGCTGCCGTGTGGTTTCGAAATCCTTCGTAACTGAGGAAGAAGAATGTTTTCTTCTGATGCTCACCAGGTATGGGAAGTGGACCACCAAACGTGGCCCCAAACTGATTCTGCTGGAACCCGGGCTGGTTATTAGGGTCCTTTTGTGACGCCGTCGGAAGTAGCGGATAGATGAGCCCAGCGTCCAGAGCTTTATTTCGCAAAAATTCCCACGCCGACCCGTGGAACCGCGACGTCCCAGACTTGGTCACCACGTTGATGACACCTCCCAGAACTCCGCCGAAAGAAGCATCGTCGTTGTGCGACTGCACCTTGAATTCCTGGATATCGTCGACAATCGGAGGAATCGCATAGGTGCTGCCGAAAGAACCCTGGTCATTGATTCCGTCCAGGAGAAACAGGTTGCTGCGGTTGGTCTGGCCGTTTACCGAAGGGTAAGAAAACGTCCCTATAGGGTTCGACCACACGCCGCCGCTAGTAGCAGAGTTCTGTGACACATTGACCGTACTCACGCCCGGCGTTAGGTTGAGCAACTGTGTGAAGTTGCGCCCGTTCAAAGGCAGGTCATTGACCTGCTCTTTCACCACCGCAACTCCCAGTTCGGAGGTCGACGTTTCCAGGGTAACCGAGTTGCCCTGCACCTCGACGACTTCATTGACCGTCCCGGCCTTCAGCGTAAAGTCGTACATGGCGGTCTCATTCACCAGCAGCGCAATGCCTGTCTTAACCGCCGTGCCAAACCCGTTCATGGTGACCTTCAAATCGTAATTTCCCGGCAGCACATTGGTCATCACATAGGAGCCCACTCCGTTTGTGACCGCCGAGCGATCCAGGCTGGTGTCGCGGTTGTGCAGAACGACGGTCGCGCCGACAATCACTGCGCCCGCCGTGTCGCGAATCGTTCCGTTGAGGGCTGCGGTCGCCTGAGCCCAGGCTGGCGAAGCGGAAAATGCCACCACCAGCGCCATCATGAACGTAAATGTCAAGCTTGCAATCCACCGCGTACCCCTCACAGAAAAAATCTGGTGCGCCATCATAGATCCTCCTCACACGAGGTCGCGCTTGTCGGCGCCGTGACACGCACGGCAGCTTTCGGCGATCGATTTTTCTTCTCGATGGATAGGCGAGCCCCCACAAAAGCCCGCAAAAAAATCCCCACGCAGCCAAGCTTCTAGCACTAATTTTGAAATGTTGTCAATTAAAATCTTCCATTTATGCGAACGCGGTTCCAGCAGATGAAACATAAAGTCGCGTTAACAGTAGGAAATCGTGCTAGTGTTTTGCAGATTGAAACGGAATCTCGTGCCCGAGATTGCACGAAATACCCTGAAATTCCCCGTCGAGGCCCGAAATTTACGAGGGGTAACTTATGCAGCGAGTTGCAAAAGCAGATCCAGGCTCGGCTTCTGTCGGCGTGATCTCGAAAGTGTTGCGGATTTTGGAAGCCCTGCAAGGCTCTTCCGCCGGGTTAGGACTGAAAGCCATCTGCGACCGGACTGGAATTCACAAGAGCACTGCCCATCGCTTTCTGAAGCACCTCGAACGCGAACGCTATCTGATCCGGACGGAAGCCGGGGCATACTTGATCGGACCGCGCCTGTCGCAGTTGTCAGCGCGCGGCAACCAGGAGGCGACACTGCAAGCTGTGGCCCGTCCAATTCTCTGGGAGTTGTGGAAGTCGACTCAGGAAACTGTCAACCTGGCTGTCCTCGACCAGAGAACTGCGCTCTACGTTGACGTGATCGAGAGTCCGCACGAGTTCAGGCTCTCATCGCGCGTCGGCACGCGGCGCTCCGTACACGTTACCGCGCTAGGCAAGGCGCTGGTGGCATTCCTGCCTCGTGAGACGCAGGAAACTATTCTGGATTCGATCGCATTTCAGGCCGCGACACCCAGAACCATCGGAAACCTGGTGCAATTCCGTCAGGAACTCGAGAAGGTTCGTCGGGAAGGCTACGCGGTAGACGATGAAGAGGCGGTCCAGGGGGCGCGTTGCGTAAGTGCACCAATTCTGAACTCTGCCGGCGAACCGATTGCCGCAGTCAGTGTCTCTGGCCCAGTTACCAGAGTCAGTCCCAACCTCGTGAACGCGCTGGCTGGAGCCGTGACCTCTGCCGCTGGCGCCATTTCCGCCGCGATGGGTTTCTCGCAACACGACTTCAAGACCCAAAATCCTAAGCGGGCGAGAAAGACCGTTCCCGCGCAATTCTAACTGCTCCGCCGGCGGGCTTCCGTCACTTGCGCTTCTCGTTCGGCGCGCGAAATTCGTCACATCGGGGCAGAAGAGCTCGCAGCACATCGTCCTGCGGAAACTTTCGCTGTCCTTCAGTCGCAACATCACATGCCTCGCGCATCTCGTTCCTGGAAACCAGAATCTTTATGCTTGCGCGATACAGTTCGGCATCGTATGGGGCCAACTTGATTCCCTTTTCCAGAACATCGAGAGCTTCGGAATCGCGGTTGGCCGCAGCTAACAGCTTTGCGAGCTCCTCAAAGGTCACCGGGTTCGTTGCACCGTGGCGGATGGCCTCCTGCAGATATTGAACTGCCTGTGAAGAACCTTCAGCACTGTGTTTCTGCACGGCTTCGTCAGCGAGCGCTTCGAGCACATCGACATTCTCCGGATGGCTCGTCTTGAGTTGAGTTGCCAACGACCAGTAGCGCGGCCGATATTCGGAGTGTGCCAGCACAATCTGGGCGTACGCCTGCAACCGTACGAGGGGCGACAAGGTCTCGCTCGTTGCGGGGTCAGCGGTGAGATTCACCAGGTCGGGAAGTTGAGTCGTGGTCAAATGAAAGGCAATGTCGGGGAATGGTTCTTCGGCTTCCGCGACAATGCGATGGTTGGTCAGAACCGAATGGGATATGACTTTTACATCCCTCTTCGACATGTGGCAGCCTGCACAGTCGTCCGGTGGCGTCTTGTGCTGTCTCAAGGATAGCGGCACCGCGCAGCTTTTCTCGGTGTGGCAGCTCAGGCATTTTCGTCGAAAGTACGCCGGGGCTTCCTGATGAGTGGGCTGCACGTGAGGATCGTGGCAGGTGATGCAAGTCAGTCGGCCATTAGTGTTCAGATAACACTTACTCAACCGCATGGAGATGTAATGCTCCAGCAGGTCATCCTTTGGCGTTGACTCTCGGCCGAAAGGAACCAGGAAGATGCTGACAGTATCGTGCAAGGGCGTTCCAGGACGAAAATCGCGGAAGGTTTTTCCCGGCTGCAGGACACGCGCATCCCCGATTTGGTGGCATGACATGCAGATGTTATTGGCCAGCCAGGGTGACAGTTTGGCAGGATCTACGATTGATCCGGGCAATGACCCCATGTCGGCTGCGATTGCGTGTGCTTCACCGGGACCGTGACAGTTCTCGCACCCGATGGCGAGTTCCTCGAACGGCGGCTCCTGAAACCGTCCACTCCCGGCTTCAGCGATGCGCGCTCGCCCGCTATGGCAGGCGATGCATCCCGTAAGAATGGGCCGATTGAAGCCATAGTCGCCAAATTCGTAACCAGGTGATAGCGCCCACTGGCCCGGCGTCGCGTAAAACGAGAGCGGCGCTTCGAAGAGGTATTCGCCCTGCTTCACGATCGCGCCAATGCCATTCGCGCCCGATCCGATCAAGTAGTCCAACTTACGCGTTTCACGAAAAACCTCTTTGCCTGCGGCTGTGGCTGCGAATTCGCTCTGGTAGAGTTTTTGGTCCTTCGTGTAGACCTCGTAGCGGCGATTAAGACCGGGGGCTGCGACACTAGCTGTCTGGGGGATCCTCGCGAGTAATTCCCCTGTTGCTTCCGACATCGATCGCCCCATGTCGGTACGTGAGAACGATTCGTAGATGCTGGGGTGACACCTCGCGCACGCACGTGATCCTATGTAGCCGTCCTCGGCCTGCGCGCCCGACTGGGCCGGTACGGCTCTTTGCGGTAATGCGCCGGGGAGGATCACGCAGGCCAGCAGCAACTCTCCGGCGAGTTGCACTACTCTGCCCCGGACGGTTCTCCTTGAGGTGTATTCCCGTTGGTGGCAGACTTGCGCACTGGGCTTCATAGCACCTTCGTGGTGCAATTGTCGATGAAGTCCCAGTCCCAGTCCACGCCGATTCCGGGAGCTTCCGGTGGATGAGCATAACCACTCGCATCGATATCGATGGCACGCTTCATGCCGAAATTCATGGCCGAAATGGGGTACAGAAGTTCGAGAAACTCGCAGTTCGAAATTGCCGCGCAGCAATGCAGGTTCACAATCTCGAGGGCATGATAGATCGCGGTGTGCACCTCGCAGCGGACGCCGAAAGATTCTGCCAGGTGGGCAGTTTTCATAACGGGCGTTACGCCGCCCTTCCACGAGACGTCGGTTCGCACGATATCGACAACAGATTCCGAAATGCATTGCGCGGTCGAATAGTGGGAACCGGGCAGAACCTCGGTGCCACAGACGGGAATGTCGAGCGCAGTCGTGAGTTTTCGCAGTCCGTGGAAGTTGGTATCGGGAAGCGGCTCTTCAAACCAGTAATAGTTCAACCGCTCCAGCTCCCGGCCCACCCGCAACGCCTCCTCGTACGAGTACGCTGCCACCGGGTCTGCCATCAACTTGAAATCGGGGCCGACGGCTTCCCGGCATGCGCGATAGGCCGCAAGATCAAGATCCACTCTGCCGGGTGGATGCAGTTTGTACGCGTGCCACCTGTGTGTCTTCGCCTCCAGCGCCTGCCTCGCATAGTCTTCCGGTGTATCCAGCACGAAGGAGCTCGCGTAGACCGGGACCTTGTCGCGGTAAGCGCCGAGGAGCTTGTACAGCGGCAATCCGCACATCTTCCCGGCAATATCCCACAGGCAGATGTCAAACGGACCGTAGGAGTAAATCGGAACGTGATTCCACCAGCGATCGTAGGTGCGAAAATCCTGCCAGAGCTGCTCGCGAAAGAGAGGGTCCTTTCCTTCGAAGAAAGGCTTGAGGGCTGACGCCGCAATTGCGCCCGCCATGTCCGCACCGCGACCCGCGAATCCTAAAGAGTGACCCTCGATGCCGGAGTCCGTCTTCATGGAGACGATGAGGAACTCGAAGTTGGAGTTCCCGCCCGCCCCCATTTCGCCTTGCGATGTTGTCTTGCGGGGGTTACGACAGACGCGGACCTCAACAGAACGGATAACCAATGCGTTCTCCCGGGCGCCTTACCTCGAGACCATCAAAAAACGTCGTGACTGTATCCAATGCGTTTCTGTCTGTCAACGAGCGACCAATCTCTATTGGCGGCGGATTTTTCTTGACCTGTGTCACCGAGATGGTCCATGTTCTCCGCTCGCTCTTCTTCGTCAACTTGAGGATAGTCGAAATGATCCAATCTCCGGACAGCCTATGACCGAGAATGTTCTATGGGGACTCCTGGTGGTCGTTGTTGCCGGCATGCTCAATGGAAGCTTCGCTGCACCCATGAAGCGAATAACCGGCTGGCAATGGGAAAACAGTTGGTTGGTGTTCGCAGTGTCCGGCCTTCTGGTGCTGCCGTGGATAATCACCTTGGCCACCGTGCCACGACTCGCCAGCACATACGCAGGAGCCTCGCCCTCCACCCTGGTAAAGGTCATTCTGTTCGGGCTCCTATGGGGCGTGGGCGCCACGCTGTTCGGTCTCGGGATCAGCCGGGTCGGATTAGCCCTGGGCTTCGCCTTGATTCTGGGCATCACGGCATCCTTCGGCTCTCTGCTCCCCCTCGCCATACTTCATTCCGAACAGCTGTTGACGAAACGCGGGCTAGCCCTGATCGCCGGTACCTTGGTCATGACTTTGGGGCTCGTCTTTCTTGCTCTTGCTGGACGTGCCCGGGAGCGTGACGCCGCGACCGGTAGCGATGCACGGTCGGGCTTTACCGTCGGGCTCATCATCTGCGTCTTTTCCGGAGTCTTCTCCTCAATGCTGAATTTCAGTTTCGTGTTTGGAGAGGAACTGAGACTGCGAGCGCTTCAGTCGGGAGCAAGCCCCGCGATGGCAGCAAACCCGATCTGGGCGCTTACTGTGACCGCAGGCTTCGTCGCGAATTTCATCTACTGCGTGCGGCTTTTGAACAAGAATCGGACGTGGGCGGCATTCCGCAACAGCTCAGTCGCGAATTGGTCGCTTGGTGTCTCGATGGGACTGCTCTGGTTCGGCGGCACGGTGATGTACGGAGTGGGCGCGATTTCCCTAGGGACACTCGGTGGAATCGTAGGTTGGCCGATGTTCATGACCATCGATATCATCGCTGCACTGTTCTGGGGTGTTGCGACCGGCGAATGGAAGGGTGTGAGTCGGTGCGCGCTCGCCTACAACTGGATCGGAGTCGCGATCTTACTGGTCGCGATCGCGGTCATCTCCGTAGGTAATGCGGCGTAAGCCCGGTTCAACCGTTCTGAGTACACTACTTGACATTTGCGCCCCGCCGATTGACCTGCACCGAACTGACTCCACGAGTTTTGCTCGCGTCAACGCCCCGGCCCTCCCGCACAAGGTAGTAGTGATTCGCTGGAAGATCGGAAAGGATTTCGACAAGCCCGCTGGGCCAACGAATTATGAGCTTCGTCGCCTTTTCCGACTTACCCAATCCGAAATGCAATCGAAGGTCGCTCTGCGAGATGTAGCCATCTCCACTACGCACCTCCTGGTGGCGCTTATCGTCCCCCTGTTGCAGGGTCACAGAAGTGCCTAACGCGGCGCGATTCGATTTCACACCCACCAGTTGCAGGGTGATCCACTTCTCAACTGGCCCGGTGTTGTAGTAGAGAGATGGCCTCTCGTTCATGTTGTTCACCAACGCTTCTTGGTGGCCGTCGTTGAACAGATCACCAAGGGCCATGCCGCGTCCGGAATGAGGCTCGGAGAGAACGGATCCGGCGTCGGCAGTTATGTTGCCGAATGTGCGGTCACGGAGGTTGTAGTAAACGACCTTCGGTTGCCGGTAACTGGTACCGAGCGCTTTGCCATCTACTTCCGGATAAACATGCCCGTTTGCCAACAGGATTCCCGGCCACCCACTGTTATCGAAGTCGTAGAATTGCACTCCCCAGCCGAGAAGGTTCTTGATCTTACCCAGACCGGCGCTGTAAGTGACATCGTCAAAGTTGTTGTCCCCGCGATTGCGGTAGAGCGTCGGAGTGTCGTCACTGAAGTTCGTCTTTACGATGTCCTGATACCCACTGTGCGTGAAGTCGTCGGCCGAGAGACCCATGCCAGCCTGCTCAAAGCCATCTTCGTTGAACGCTACTCCAGCCTTCTTCCCGATCTCGTTGAACGTCCCGTCATGATTGTTGTGATAGAGAAGGCTGGCAGTGGAGTCGCAGGCGACGTAAATGTCCGGCCAGCCATCCTGATCGAAGTCTGCTGCTAACGAAGTGAATCCGTAACATCCCGTTGCCTGAAGAATGCCGGATTTTTGTGTGACGTCAGTGAACGTGCCATCCCCACTGTTGTGATAAAGCGCGTTGCTCCCCGGTTTGAGGCCGCGTGGTCCGCACATCACATTGATCCCTTTCCACTGGCACCAACGTCCCTGGCCCGGCCGCGGCACGGAGTCATAGGAGAAATCCACGTAGCGCACGAGGAGAATGTCAACCTTGCCGTCGCGGTCGTAGTCGACAAAGCTGCAGCCCGTACTCCATTCATCCCGCGTGGTCTTGAGCCCCGCTTTGGCTGTCACATCGGTGAAGGAGCCATCGCCGTTATTGTGGTACAAAGCGTTCTGTCCCCAGTAGGTGACCAGCAAATCGAGGTAACCGTCATTGTCGTAGTCGCCGACGCAACCGCCCTGCCCCCAGCCAACACGCGCAAGACCGGAACGCTGAGTAACGTCGCTAAACGTGCCATCCTGATTATTATGAAACAGGTGTCCGGTTGGGGCTTGCTCTTTGGAAAATCCTTCGACCGTCGAGCCGTTGGGAAGGTAGATGTCGGGCCATCCGTCGTTATCGTAGTCGAAGATGATCGCGCCGTTGCCGGTGGTTTCGATGATGAATTCTTTGTGAGTGTCGCCGCCGTACACGTTCCGCACGTCCAGCCCTACTTTGCGGGCGAGATCTTCGAAGTGCACATCGCTCGGTTTTGTCTTTTGGGAAAGCGGCTTCAAGGGCGCGAACGCTTGAGGGGCTAGGTATGGCGACAGCAGTGAAAACATTCCAAAGAGTAGGAGGGGTGCGGACGTTTTGAGATCGGCGAACCGGATCACGCAGCTATTCTAATGGACACAGTGAGTTGGCATCCCGGCCTGTGAAGCTACCTTGCGGACGCTGGCCGCCATGCAACCACCGTCTGGCGCGATTCGCCCAGTTGATCGATCCCCAGTTCCACTACATCACCTGCCTTCAAGTACTGTGGCGGCCTCATCCCCAACCCGACGCCGGCAGGAGTGCCCGTGCTGATGACATCCCCCGGCAATAGCGTCATGAACTGGCTGACGTAGCTGACCAGAGTGGGCACGTCAAAAATCATCTCGCTGGTGGAACTCCGTTGACGGAACGCACCGTTCACCTTCAACCACATGCCCAGACGCGTGGTGTCCTGGATTTCATCGCGGGTCGCAAGAAACGGCCCCAGTGGGGCAAAGCTATCGGCGCTCTTCCCTTTGACCCATTGACCGCCGCGCTTTAGTTGAAAGACGCGCTCGGAATAGTCGTTGTGCAAGACATAACCGGCTACATACTGGAGCGCGTCGCCTCGCTCGACGTAGCTGGCTCTCTTGCCGATAACGACAGCCAGTTCCACTTCCCAATCAACGTCTGACCCGTTTTTCGGAATGACTAGGTCGTCATTCGGCCCAACCAGCGATGTGGTGGCCTTAAAAAATATCACCGGTTCTTTGGGGATCTCCATCTTGCTTTCTTGCGCGTGGTCGCGAAAGTTCAACCCGATGCAGACGATCTTGCTGGGGCGCGCAATCGATGGTCCAAGGCGAACCGATTGCGCCACACGCGGTGCTGATGGAGTATGGCCGCTCAGCCACTGTTCGAGGCCCGCTAGCCCGCCCTCCGCGAAGAAAGCCTCGTCATAGTCTCGCGTGAAGCCGGACACGTCCAGACGCGTGGAGTCTTGCAACATAATTCCCGGACTCTCTTTGCCCACTTCGCCAAATCGGATCAGCTTCATTTCCTTCCGGCCGTCCTTTCATGCCCAGTCACGCTCAAAAGTAGTTCACCACGAAAAAGGCGGATCGTAATTGAACAGATGCACGGGCGCAAGCCCGCGATGGAGTTGTTCGCCGCAGAACGGCAGAGTTTCACAAGGTAAAACTCTCGCCTATCGACGGACAGTGTGCGAACACAAAATGGTTTTCACACTTTGCGGTTGCTGCTAGAGTTTGCCGTTGCACAAGCGAATGGACCTTAACATGAATGACATCTTCCCTCATCTCGATTACAAACCGAAACTACCGCAACGATTGGACCACGGCATCGGCATTATTGGTGCCGGAGGAATCGTCAACTATGCGCATCTGCCCGCCTATAAGAAAGCTGGATTCAAGGTCGTGTGCATCACCGACCAAGATCGCGAAAAGGCGGAACGTACCGCCCAAGCGCACAGAATCGGGAAAGTGTGTGCCAGTGTCGACGAGTTGCTCGCTCAATCCGAGGTCGAGATCGTCGACATAGCCGTCTATCCTTCGGAGCAGGTCGCCATAGTCGAGAAGGCCGCTACAGCGGGTAAACATTTACTGTGCCAGAAGCCTTTTGCCGATGAGTATCCAAAAGCAGTTCGCAGCGTGGAGCTCGCGGAGCAGGCCAAGGTGAAGATTGCTGTCAACCAACAGATGCGCTGGGATGCTGGCATCCGTTGCGCGCGCCTTTTGATGGATAAGGGCTGGCTCGGCGTCCCCACCTACGGTGCGATTCAGGTTCACTGCAAGACCGACTGGAGTCTCTGGCCTTGGATCTATCAGGGCAAGCACGTCGAGATCATGTTTCACAGCATCCACTACATCGATTCCCTTCGCTACCTGCTGGGAGATCCGGCTTATGTTTTCACCAGCGGAAGTCGGGCACCCGGCGAAACCACCGAAGCCGAAACCAAGACCCTGACTACATGGGAGTACAAGTCTGGCCTGCAGGTACTGATCGATGTCTGCCACACCACGTGGCATGACGATTCCTATGCCATCTTTCGTTTCGAGGGCACTGAAGGAGTGATCAAAGGAACCATTGGTCTGATGTATAACTACCCGACAGGCCGCCCTGACACCCTGGAGTTCATGTCGAAACGCAATCCCGGCTATTGGTTCTCGGCCCGCCTCGATAGCATGTGGATTCCGGATGCGTTCGTCGGACCGATGGCGTCACTAATGCGGTCCATCGAGAGCGGTTCGGAGCCCGAGACCAGCGGACGCGACAACCTTCGCACATTGCAAGTCGTGTTCGCAGAGTACCGGTCCATGGCAGAAAAGCGAGCCATCCGCCCGGAAGAAATCAACGCATGAAAGGGAGCTATACCGCTGGACGCACACCCTTCAAATCCGAAGAGGACCCGGGTGCCTGTGGGGTCATATACCTGCCATTCTCGATCTGGGCAGGATTCACGAAATGTGTCAGCAGATGGGGGATACACTCGAGAAATACAGCTTCATGCCCCAGCGCAATGCGATTGAACAGCACCAGGTGCTGGTGAATCTGTCCCATGTCGCCCACGTGAGGAATGACTCGCAGACCGAATTTTCGGGCCAGTAAGCTGACTGTGATGAACTCGGAAATGCCAGCCACCCGCGTACAGTCCACTTGCACAATTTGAACAGCTGCCGCCTGCATGAAGTTCTTAAACATGACGCGGTTCGGAACATGCTCGCCCAACGCGATGGGGATGGGCTGAATCGCCTGGGCAAGCGTGCGGTGGGCGCGAATATCGTCAGGGTGGGTCGGTTCTTCTACAAAAAAAGGAGCCATCTTTCGAAGCTTCTCGCACATTTCGAGTGCCCGTGGCAGGGTCCACTGCTGGTTCGCGTCGAGCATGATCAGCGCATCTCCTCCCGCCAGCTCGCGCAACATGAACGCACGCCGCACGTCGCGCTCTCCGTCCCGGGAGCCGATCTTTAGCTTGAAAGCGTGAAAACCCTTCGCTATAGCCTGCTGCGTCAGATCCTTCACTTGCTCGTCTTCATACTGGAACCACCCCACTGATGTGTCGTATCCGGGGTAGCCAATGCTTAAGATGCTCTCCCGCTCGCAGCGGGAACCCACCTCGTTACGCAACATCGTTGCGGCTTCCTCTTTCGTGAGGACGTCTTCGAGATAGCTCAAATCGAGCAGGTCCACAATCTTTTGTGGGTCGAGATCCAGGAGAAGCCGCCACAATGGCACACCTCGACTCTTCGCCCACAAATCGAAACACGCGTTAGTGAGCGAGGCAAGCGCCAGATGAACGACGCCCTTATGCGGCCCTAACCAGCGAAGCTGAGGGTGCTGCGCAAGTCGCTGTGCAGTCACCCCAAAATCCGACATCAATTCTTCGATTTCCCGTCCAATCAGTTGCCTGCCAAGCCATTCGATCGCTTCACAGACCAACTGATTGCCCAGACCAAGCGTAAGTACGATGCCACTGCCGAAGACCTTTTCTTGGGAACCGAGCAGAGTGGTAGCAAACGCGTATTCGGCGCCTGAGTGCACCGCGTCACTGCCCGCACCTTGCTCCAGCGGAAAGCGCACGTCCCGCGTTTCTAGAGAAGTAATCCGAAATTGTGTCATTTCACCTGATAGGAGGCTGGTGGCCTCGGTTTGCGAAAACTATAGCCACATTTCGAAGCTATCGAATATAGTAGAGCGCCTTCAGCCAGTGCAAAGTGTTCATTCTCGAAGTATGGTCTTAAGGCCGCGCCCGGATCGTGAAAGGACGATGATATGAAGCGTTACGGTTCGGTGATCAAAGTGAAGGCCGAATCTCTCGAGGCCTACAAGAAATATCACGCGGCCGTGTGGCCGGAGGTCCTCGCGATGATTCGGAAATGCAACATACGAAACTACTCCATCTATCTGAAGGATGACGTGCTCTTCGGCTACTTCGAATACCACGGCACGGACTATGCGGCCGACATGGCAAAGATGGCAGCTGATGCGAAGACCCAGGAATGGTGGGCGGTTATGATGCCGATGCAGAGGCCCCTCGAGACCCGTGCCCAGGGCGAGTGGTGGGCCAATATGGAAGAAGTGTTTCATTGCGACTGATTTGACAGACCTTAAGTTCGACGCTAGAGTTCCGGTCCGGCCAACGCCCTTATGCAGATCGTGGATACACACCAGCACCTCTGGAACATAGACCTTTTTCGATACTCCTGGCTTGACTCCCTTCCGCAATTGAACCGGTCTTTCCGAATGGCCGACTACCTTTCCGCTGTTCAAGGACTGAACGTGGTGAAGTCCGTACACCTGGAAGCCGACGTCGATGAGCCTTACATGCTCGATGAGACCCGGCATTTGCTCGCGCTCGCGGAACGCGCCGACAACCCCCTCGAAGGAATCGTGGCATGCGGCCGGCCCGAGCGCGAGAATTTCAAATCCTATCTGGACAAGATCGCGGCGTATCCCAAGGTGAAAGGGATTCGCCGCGTGCTCCATACCCAGCCGGACGCCGTGGGCCAGGGAGCGACGTTCCTCAAAAACGTGGCTGCGCTCGCGGAGTACGGTCTTTCCTTCGATATCTGCGTTCTCGCTCGGCAGTTACCCATAGCGATCAATCTGGTCTCTCATTGCCCGGATGTTGTTTTTATCCTCGACCACTGTGGCGTGCCCCAAGTCAAAGAGAAGCATCTCGATCCTTGGCGCTCGCACATCAGGGAGATTGCCAGGCTTCCAAATGTCTCCTGCAAAATCTCAGGCCTGGTGGCGTATGCGGATTCAGAACGATGGACTGCCGAAGACCTCAGGCCTTTTGTCGAACATGTGATCGCCGCCTTCGGCTGGGATCGCGTCCTTTTCGGGAGCGACTGGCCCGTGTGCACGCTTTCCGCCAGCTATCGACAGTGGGTAGAAGCATTGCAGGGCCTCACGCATCAAGCAGGAGAGATCAACCAGAAAAAGCTGTTCTTGGACAATGCCGTCCGCGTATACCGGCTGAGCTAAACCCCAAACTCTCTCTGAATGGTCGCAGTGTGCTCTCCCACTCTCGGGGCAAGTTTCGCGCTGGTCAGAAGAGATCCGTCCAAGCGAATTGGCAGGCGTGTGGTCAGGATCTCGATCCCTTGTCCGTCGGTGAGAGTTTGCACCATGGCAAGTTCCTCGAAAGCCTCGCTGGCGCAGAGCTTGGGCCAATCTAGCACTTCGGCGCACCATATGTCAGCGGCGTTCAGAATCTCGAGCCAGTGCTCGGTGGAGTGCTCCTTTAGACGCTGGGCGATAACTCTCTTAATCTCGTCGCGACGTTCAAACCCCTCGACCGAGTTCGAAATGTTCTGGAGCGCAGGTAAATCCAGCAGGTTGCCGAGCGTCGGAAGATGGGTCATAGCAAGGGCTAGGTGACCGTTCGCCGTGTCGTAGACTCCGTAGGGCGCGGCCAGATAGGCATGCGCGTTGCGAAATGCACTCCTCCGCGGGGGCCGTCGCCCGTCATTCAAGTGCGTTGTGAGCACTTCAAACTGGAAGTCCAGTAGGGCCTCGATCAGGCTGGTTTCGACGAGTCCACCGTGACCCGTCACACCACGTCGCACAAGACAAGCCAGGATTCCCTCGCACAGACTGTGCCCCGCAAGCATGTCGGCGATGGCCAGCGCCATAGGCGTAGGTGGATCGCCCTCGTTGCCGCTCAACCACATGATCCCGGAACGCGCCTGCGCCAGCAGGTCCTGACCTGGTCGATCCCTCCATGCCTCGGCATTCCCATACCCAGACACGATTCCATACACCAACCGGTTGTTTATCTGTGACACGCTGTCGTAACCAAGCCCCAATCTCTCCATTACCCCGGGACGGAAGTTCTGCACCATCACGTCGGCGCGCACAATCAACTGGCGTAGCTTTTGCAGGTCTGATGGATTCTTCAGGTCCGCCGCGTAGCTTTCCTTGTTGCGATTGATGGCCTGAAAGAGTGTGTTTTCGCCATGCACGTCGATATCACTCAGGTACAGTGTGCGCCCCAGGTCTCCCGTCCCAGGTCGTTCAATCTTGATCACGCGAGCGCCCATATCTGCAAGGCGAAGGGTGGCCAGCGAACCGGAAAGAAACTGGCTGAAATCCAGCACCAGCACACCCTGGAGGGGTCTTTCTGTCTTTTGATCGCGGCAAAGTGTCGAAATAGTCACGGAGAAGCTCCTGGCTGAGACGGGCAGGCGTCGCCCAAATTTCATGCTGCGGTGGGTGCCTCGACTCAGGCACGACGCGATTTCGATTCTATCCATAAAATAATGTTTTCATTAGAAAAATAACATAGTAGGCTAAAGCTCTCTTATGACCTCCCGGCGCACGCCCCGGCGGCAACTCATTTCGCGGAGAATCCGCTACGCTGCTCCAGCTCTGGAAAAGGGGTTGGACATCCTGGAGCTATTGGCTTCGATCTCGGAGTCTCTGACGCACAGCGAGATCGCAAGCCGATTGGGACGCACCGTAACCGAGGTCTTTCGCATGTTGGTGTGTCTCGAAGAACGGGGCTACCTCTCGCGGACGGGTGCGGACGAGCGTTATCAGCTGACGCTAAAGCTGTTTGAGATCATCCACCAGCATCGTCCACTACAGCGCCTGATAAATCAGGCGCGCCCTCTGGTGCA